>Ga0209396_1002656_pt1 | contig 18562 bp, 13 predicted proteins | sample GOMGulsemesocosm_6_FD_184638 | JGI IMG/M metagenome (GOLD analysis project Ga0209396, IMG submission 184638) | Methane-oxidizing microbial communities from mesocosms in the Gulf of Mexico - GOM8C Gulf of Mexico (SPAdes) (version 2) | ecosystem: Environmental > Aquatic > Marine > Cold seeps...
CGTTGAAAGATACGACTAAAATAGCTTAAATCACTGTACCCAACTTTATAGGCCACCTCAGCTATGGACAAACTGGTGGTGCGCAACAACTCCTTGGCAGCTTCCATACGAACTTGCAGAAGATAGTTTCGCGGACTACCTCCTGTTGCTCGTTTAAATCGACGTGAAAAATTACGTGGGCTCATGCCAATATCCTCAGCTAAGACCTCGAGCTTTATATCTTCATTGTGATGACGCTCCAACCACTGCTGTGCTTGCAGTATTTGTTTATCTTGATGGTATTTTTGTCCATCAAAGGCGACATCGGTTAACGAATAGCTGCGGTTAAAACCGAGTAAAAAATCCCGACTCATCTGGCGAGCCACTTCTGCACCGTAGAGCTGCTCAATTACAGCAACTATGACGTCGCAACCCGAAGCAATACCATTAGCACAATAAAGGTGACCGGCGTCGGTAATGGCGCGCTCTGGAGTTAGTTCCACCTCGGGATAACGCCGTTGAAAGCTATCGGCAACAATAGGGTAAACAGTGGCAACTTTGTGATCTAGCAGCCCAGCTTCAGCGATAAAAAAGGGCCCGTTGCTAACCCCAATTACGGCGCTGCCCTGAGCATAAGCTTGCCTAAGCCAATTATACAGCGCGGGATTATCGTCGAGATCGGTATTGACCTCCCCCCAGAACGCGCCCAGAAAAACCGCATCACTAGGGTCTACATCAGCCAGAGCAATATCAACAGCAATAGTATTTCCAGAAAAGGCTTTAACAGGCTTGCCGTCACGACTTACGAGTTGTACGTATGAACCTGGCTCAGGTTTGAGGCCCTGCTGACGTGAGGCGTAGTCGGTCGCAACCCAACAAAGATCCTTAATCAAAGCCACGCTCATTGGGATAGCTTGGTCAGGTACGTATATATAGATTTTCTTCATGATTTATTTTTCTAATACTGATGCATAAAGCCATAATAACAAATCAGCCAAAAACAATACCTAGTAATATTCGGATGCGAGCCCTTCTATGAGATCGCGCTGCTGCTCAATCACGTCTATCAAAAACTCTCGACAAACTCGGACTCGCGCAGTCGATCTTAAATCGACGTGACTCAATACCCAAACACCCCAGTTTGAAGGTGTAAGCGATAAGTCGAGGCGCCGTAAACTGGGCTCTCCGTCAGCCACATAGCAAGGCATTCTGGCTAAGCCCATATGGTTTTTAACGGCATCGACCATGGTCATAATCTCGGTCGTACGCGCCACCACCCTGGCTGCGGGAAAGTGATCTGCCACCCATTCAGGGGTATCGCGCTCATGCTCCCAGAGAATGAGCTTCTCATTGCCACGCTTTTTCTTTAGATATTCGGTACTGGCATAAATTCCGTGACGCAGAGGCAGTATCTCTCTGCCAATCAAATACTCTGGGGGTTTTGGTGTTAGACGCAGAGCAATATCCGCCTGCCGGCTGGCTAAGTCGGCAAGGCTGGTTGAAGAGAGCAACTCTATATCGATACCTGGGTATTGATCGGTAAAACGCTGTAATTTGGGCGTGATCAATCGCGTAAAAACATCAAAAGATGCGGTTAGCTTTAGCGTGCCATTGAGCTGGGTATCCATGCCGAAGACTTCGCGATCAGCTGCCTGTACGATCTCCTCCATCGATAGAGCGTGCGGGTATAGGTTTTCTGCAACCTGAGTCATGGCATACCCGCTAGGCAGTCGATCGAACAGCCGGCTGCCGAGCTGGTTTTCTAGAGCACTGATACGTCTGGCAACGGTTGTGTGCTTTACCTGCAACGCCCTGCCGGCTCCACTGACTGTACGCTCCCGAGCTAATGCCAAGAAAAATCGTAGGTCATCCCAATTCATGCCTCTATTCCCCCATTGCCTTATCCGCACACCGCTTCGCGCCTCTTACCCAGTAGAAGCCAGATCAGACTTCGCTCGCCATGGCATGTGCACAAATGCACACACTAAGTGCTTTTTGGATTATTTACCAGCCTCATGGCACAACCTAGTATGAGCCCATGTTCAGCGCAATACCGCGCAGAGCCAAACAACTATGCAGAGGATTCATCATGAAATTCGAACTATACGACCGCAACAACGCCCCTACCGACAGCCAGCCACTGCTGGAAAAGTCAGTAAAGACATTTGGAATGATTCCGAATTTACACGCTGTGTTGGCCGAATCACCCGAAACGCTGGAGGGCTATCAGCTACTACACGAGCTATTCCAACAGACTAGCTTCGACGCCGAAGAGCTGACCGTGGTTTGGCAAACCATCAACGTCGAGCATGAATGCCATTATTGTGTGCCTGCGCACACAGCCATCGCGTACAGCATGAACGTCGATCCGGCTGTAATAGATGCACTTCGCGAGCGAGCTGAATTGCCCACCCACAAACTTCAGACTTTGCACCTGACGACCTTGGCACTTGTTCGCAACCGCGGCAAGTTAAGCGAGCAACAACAAGCTGACTTTCTCGCCGCGGGCTACGAAAGCCGTCATATCTTAGAAATCATTCTGGGGCTCGCGCAGAAGGTGATCAGCAACTACACCAACCATCAGGCAGAAACCCCCATCGACTCGCCATTTCAGAAATTCGAATGGAAAGCCTAAAGCCCCGCAACCAAAAGCCTAAAGCTCTGTTACTACAACAGGGCTAACCCGACCCCAAAACACCAAACTCCGAGAGAACTTAGTCATGAACGTATTCACAAAAACCTTCAATGCACTTAATTCGATAAAGGCCCTAACGCTGTCCATCGCAGTACTATCAACCACAGCCGCTGTGGCGGCCCCAACGCCAAGCGAAAGCACCAGCAAACTGCTGTCGGCTAACTTCGCTTCTAGACAGGTTATCAAAGTCGAAGCCGGCGACTTCCATTTCGCACCGGGCCAAGTCGCCCCAATTCACACCCACGCGGCTCCGGCAATTGGCTATGTGGCCAAGGGTGAAATTCTCTATCAAGTCGAGGGAGAAAAACCGCAACTACTGCGCCAAGGCGACGCCTTCTATGAACCAGCTGGACCGCGTATTTTACGCTTCGATAATGCCTCGGCTACCGAAGAAGCGATCTTTATCGACTTCAACCTGCAACAAGACGGCGAACCGTTTATCGTTTTCGAAAAAAGTCCCACCGAACATATAGATCGTCGCACCCTACCGACACTAGAGCTCGAAGGCCAGTCACTAAATCAGGCGGATGTGTTTGTCAGTGAGCTAGCCCCCAACGCCCAAAAGCAATTCACCCCGAAACAGGCGACCTTAGCCTACGTTGCTGAGGGGATCGTCGAAATCAAGGGTGACTCCGAAACACCGCGACGTATCAAAGCAGGAGAAACCTTTTCGGTTTCTGTAGGACAATCTGCAGTTACCGTCAAAAATGTTTCTACCGAACTACCGGCAAAAGTCATTGCGTTCTATCTTCACTAAAACACAAAGAGAATGCGCTTTATCAACGGCTGTATTAAAACAGCCCAGTGAACTCATTCACTGAAAAGGAACACACCAATGACTCGTAAACCTACAGCCTCGACCGTGGCGCATCGTATTCTCTACACCATGATTCGAGTCGCCGATTTAGAACAATCGGTTCAGTTCTATCAAGACGCATTGGGTATGCGCGTACAACGCCGAGAGAACTACAGCGACGGTCGATTTACATTGGTTTTCATGGGCTACGGCGACGAGTCGAGCAACTCCGTGATTAAGCTAACATATAACTGGGACAAAGACTGTCACCAACATGGAACTCGATATGGCCACGTTGCCTTAGGAGTAGAGAACATTTACGCCGCAATCGAGCGCCTTGAGAACATGGGAGTAACCGTCTTACGCGAGGCCGGCCCTATGGCTTACTCATGTAACAACAGAGAAGAGAGCGAACACATCGCTTTTATTGAAGACCCTGACGGCTATAAAATTGAATTAGTTGTTTCCCCTAGAACAAGCTCATTGACCGAGAATTCGCTGTAGTCGATGTCCAGCTGATCGTGAATACCCAAAGCGCGAGAAAAATAGCTAACGTCTTTTGAGGCTACCCGATCACTTCACTGTCAACTTGACTAGATCGCGGCTACTGATGCCATCGGCGATAGCAACCGAGATCCCCTTTGTAGTTAGCAGAGGCTCTTTCGGAATCAACTTTCCGTAAAAAATCTGATTGACTAACTTATGGCCCGCACCCCACTGTTGAGTCGTTGAAATATTTTTTAGTTTTTATGGAACCTTTTTCAGGTTCACCCGTCTTAGGTAGTAAGACAATTGTGGTGTCTTGCTCTCCTCTTACTTAAGCCTCTTTTTAGAGGCTTTTTTTTGCCCTAAATTTAACGTTGTATCAACGTTTTAAAAACTGAAATGCATGCCCTACAGCAGGATCATTAAGATAGTGCTCATAATCAGCCTCACTAGTGAAGTCAGCTCATGCCATTTTTTTCTTTTTGCCGTATTAGCAACCACTCTAACGCGCTAGAACGATCCGCAAACACTTTAGACTGAAACAGCTCAGGCGGTGAAAAATTAAGAATACCTTTGGCCGTTTCTTCACTGGCTTTGTTATAAGCAATGACGGCAACTGCGTAGAGGTCAGGCAGGGAGTAGAGGTATCGCTGGGCCTCTAAGGTAAAAGAATACGAATTGCGCTTGTTGATCAGCAGCATAAATGGCCGACTCATCTGGTTGATCAAAAACTCATGAAACTCTCCGATCATTTCTATCGTTACTTCAACACCGTCATTGGCAACCACCTCTGCAATGTCATCGTAAATAAGCGTCACTTTACCGAATGAGAGCTTCTGTACTAGCATAAAAGATTCCGCTGGAACTGATAAGTCGAGGCCCGGCAAGGGGGATATATAGATCAAATATTAGTTGAATCGCACCTCGTTTTCACGTTATCAGAGGCGAAAGCAGAGAAATAGTATTATCAGCTCCTATTAAGAGGCTAGATATTCGTAACCATGTTTAACCCCTGAAAAAGCATCACCTTTATAGGTAGAGCCCCATTCTTTCTAGGTAGCGCAAACAGACATCGACTGCGTCTCTGTAAACGCCTAAACAACAGAGACTGGGCCCACTTGAACCCACAATCAACTCCCTCCAACTAGGTATTCACAGAACGAATAATAACAAATATCGATAATAAACTTAATAAATGACTGAAGCTGATTCTATAGTGACTACAAACCGCAACGACTCCAATAGGTTTTGTCGATGTGACCTACTCCCTCAACTCAAATAAGTGAGTGCCATCATGGATTTTTTTTACCCACCGAAAGTACAGGACCTACAAACCCGAGTACGTAACTTTATGGATGATTATATCGTGCCTCGCATCCAGCAATGGAGTGATGAAGTTCACGCTGGCCAATACCCTGTGTCGTTTATGGAGGACTTAAAGGCCCTGGCAAGAGACGCAGGCCTTTGGAATCTCTTTTTACCTCACTTAAAAGTCGACGAGCCCGGCACGCGTTTAAGCAATCTAGAATACGCTCCTCTAGCCGAGATTATGGGCCGAGTTGGCTGGGCCTCTGAGGTGTTTAACTGCAATGCACCCGATACCGGCAATATGGAAGTTCTGCATATGTTCGGTAGCGGCGAGCAAAAAAAACGTTGGTTAACACCGCTGCTAAACGGCGACATTCGCTCTGCCTTCGCCATGACAGAGCCAGACGTTTGCTCATCGGATGCCACCAATATTCAAACACTGATCAGCCGCGACGGGGACGACTACGTCATCAATGGCCGCAAATGGTTTATCACCAACGCCGCTCACCCCAACTGCAAAGTTTTTATCGTCATGGGAAAAACCGACCCTAACGCTCAATCGCATCGGCAACAAAGCATGATCCTAGTGCCGATGGATTGTGACGGCGTCGACGTCGTTCGCAATATCCCTGTAATGAATCATCATTCACCAGAGGGTCACTGCGAAGTCGTGTTCAGAAACGTACGGGTACCCGCATCAAACTTGATTGCCGAAGAGGGTGACGGTTTCAAAATCGCCCAAGCACGTTTGGGCCCAGGCCGGATTCATCACTGCATGCGCTCTATCGGCATGGCCGAGCTGGCGTTAGAGATGATGGTCGATCGCGTACAAGAACGGAAAGCCTTTGGTAAGTATCTGTATCAACACGGTTCAGTATCAGACTCGATTGCCAAATCACGCATCGAAATAGAACAAGCTCGTTTATTAGTATTAAAGGCCGCTTGGATGATCGACAACGCTGGCGCCAAAACTGCACGCAAAGAGATCGCCATGATTAAGGCGTTGGTACCTACCATGCACACCAACATTGTCGATCGCGCCATTCAAATTTATGGCGCCATGGGCTTGAGCCCCGACACACCACTCGCCGACTTGTACGCTATCGGCCGCTCACTGCATTTGGCCGATGGCCCCAATGAAGTGCACCTGCGCAGTATTGCAAAAATGGAATTAGAAAGTGGTCGAGAAAAAATGGGGGCTACGGCGGCTTACTTTACGATCCCTGAGCGGGTTTGATGTAATGGCGAAATGAGCATATAGCGACGCAGTCAATATACATCAAGGATTTATAGGGGGGCACGTCAAACGCGCCCCCTACGTAGAACTATAGAGTAAAAACAACTACGCGGCTTGAACTGAAATATTACTCCCCGACGGCCCACTCTTCACATCCACCCGCAACGCCATTTGCTCTTTCAGTTCGCTGACGTGAGAGATAACCCCAATCATTCGCCCGCTTTGTTGAAGATCAATCAGTACTCGAATGGCCGCATCAAGTGATTCGGTATCCAAACTGCCGAAACCTTCGTCAATAAACAACGCATCGAGCCTGATACCGCCAGCGTATGATTGCACAACATCAGATAAACCCAACGCCAAAGATAACGCCGCCATAAAAGATTCGCCGCCCGACAAAGTCGCTACCGCTCGAGTCTTACCGGTATTGCCGTCTTCGACTTCCAATTCCAACCCAGAGGCCTTATTGCCTTTAGCTCGATCTTCTTTTCGTACCAACCGGTAACGGCTTTTACTCATAATATGTAGACGATGTGATGCCTGAATCAGTACATCGTCTAGCAGCACGCTAAGCACAAACCGGTTAAGACTAATTTTATCGCCTGTCTGACCGTTGGCCACTTCACTTAAGGTGCCTATGACTGCATATTGCTTCTCTAACGCTTCATTCTTCTCATGCGCTTTTTGTAGCTTCTGTTGTACCGAGACTAAAAGACTATTACGCTCGGAATATTTCTGCCAAGCAGTGCCGGCTTGCGCGAGCAATTCGCCTGCAGACGTCAACGCATTGTCGAGCGCATCCATATCTGGCGTAGTGTGTTCGTGCAATTCAGAGGTGATCTGCTCAATCACCGCCTCGATACTAGTGACTTCGCTGTTGTAGCGCTCAATATCACCCTGTAATGTCGTCTGCTCGGAGTCCTTAACTAAGGCCGACTGAAACGTTCCTTCATCGATAAAGTCACTTGCCTGTAGCGCACGCATCCAAGCCTCGAGCGCCCTATCAGCCTGCATCTGTGAATCTTCGAATTGTTTGCTAAGAGCGGCCATAGTTGAATCAATTTTGTCGAGCATCGACCTTTTCTGTAACAGTATTTGCTCTGCAGAAGTCGCCGTTTGAATAGTGGTTTCAATGCGTTCAGCTAGGGCTTTCAACGTTTTGTTCAAGTGATCTTCTTGCCGATACGATTGCGGTATCTGCTGCTGAGACTGCTCAACTTGCGTTGAAATTTGGATCAAGCTGTCGCTGTCATTCTTTGCAGTAGTTTCAAGCGTGAGCAACAATTCCAAATCACTCGCCAGCGTCTTCTGAATTTCAACAGCACGACGATTGCGCTGTTGCAGCTCGATTTGTTTCAGCTGTAATTGCTTTACCTCGCCTTGTATTACGGTCAAGGCCTCGGCCATTTCATCAACACTTTGATCGGCATATCCGGCAATACTTGCTTTTAGCTGTTGCCCTTCAGTAGTGTTTGCGGTTTTAAGATTATTAACTCGATCAAACTCGTCTTTACAGGCCGTCACCCGGTTTGAGGCTTGCTGTTGCAGGTTGCGGGCTACATCCACCTGCTCCTTGGTGACGAGTTCATCTCCGAGTTGTAGCGCTGCTGGGTTCGGGTGTTCGCCACTTCCGCACACAGGGCAAGGCTCGCCCATCTGTAACTCTTTGGCCAGCAGTGCCGCCTGCCCGCTATGCCACAGTAACTCAGTTTGATTAGCGTTAAGCCGAGCTTGCTCGAATTCATCCGTTTGCTGATCAAGTGCCGTTTGAGCGGCTCTAACATTCAGCGAGATTGCAGCTGCCGCGCTTCTTAATGTTTCTAGTTCTTGCCGTAATTTGAACTTTTGAGTCAAGCTTTCGAGCGCCACCTGATGTGCCGGCAACGGCTCCAAAGCTGTCGATAGAGTATTGACTGCGTGTTGATTGGCCTCCCGCTCGGCCACTAAGACCTGATGATCTCGCTGCTTCACTTCACACCGCTGGCGGCTGCTAGTCGCGGCCATTTTTCGGGTCTGAAGTTGAGCTTCAACTTCGAGCAATTGCGACAACAACCCCTCGTAACGCTGTAAGTCTGTGCGCTGCGTCTTCAATTCATCAATGCCTTCGAGCGCCGATTTTGCTCGTAAACTCTCACCCACTGCGATCTTATGCGCTTCGTCTATTTGTACCCATTCATCTTTAGTTACAGCGATCTGTTGCTTGAGCTGCTTGAGCTGGTTCTCCTGCGAGCGCTGTGACTCGAAGTGGTGCTGAATCTTTTGCGCTTGAACCGCCTGCGTCAAACGCATGGTTTTTTGCGCGATGGTCGGAGCAATAGCATGGGCTGCAGTCAATGCTTCTCGCTTGTTCGCCAGCTCGTCAAAACGCTTTTGCAGTGCTAACGCTTTGTCTTTTTCTCTAATAGTTGTCTGGTGCTTTTTGTCGGCCGCCTGCTTCGCTGCTAGCGCAGTGACTAAGACTGGTTTAAGTGTTTCTACGGCTGCAGAGACCTCTTGCTCGCTACTGACTTCGGCCGTTTGTAAAATCCCCTTAATCTCGTTGTGATGACCTTCGACCGCGTGCTTGATGCCGGCCGCTTGCGTCTTTAAACGCTCTTCAATTCGACGATAGATATTGGTCTGAAAGAGTTGACCAAAGATCTTTTCACGCTCACGAGAATCAGCCATTAATAACTCGCGAAACTTACCCTGCGGCAATACCATTACTTGGCGAAACTGTTCGACGTCCAAGCCCATCAGATCTTTAACCTGAGCGGTTGCATCGGACACGCTTTTTGACACCAATAAACGACCATCTTCGGTGCCATCAAGTTCACGCAGCTGAGCTTCAGGGTTCTGAGTAGTGGTACCTTCACCACGACTTTTTGCCCGCTCTTGCTGCGGCACTCGGCGAATCAAATAGCGTTTCTCGCCCAGCGAAAACACCAGGCTAACCTCGGTCAATACCTTCATATCCGCGTGATCACAACGCATTTGCGCGCCGTCGCGCTCAGCGCCGGTGGTTTGGCCATAGAGCGCAAAGCAAATGGCATCCAAGATGGAGCTTTTACCGGCACCGGTGGGACCGTTAATCAAAAACAATGGGTTGACACCAAGCTTAGTGAAATCAATCACTTCACTGCCTGCAAACGGGCCGAATGCTTGTAGCTTGAGCTTTAGCGGTCTCATGCCGGTTGCTCCTGTTTGTGTATTTCTTTTATCGTTTGCTCAATAGCCTCATTCTGTTCATCGGTTAGTGATTGCCCTGAAATTTGCACAAAAAAATCACGAAACATATCTAACTCGCCGCGTTTGAGTTTGTCGCGACTCATCTGTTGCTCGCCGGTTTCTAACATACCTGGTTTTTCTAACTGAAGAACGTTCGGGTAGACAACCCGCAATTTACTCATGGGCTCCAAAATAGCGTGACGATCGGTCAGCCTGATCAAAAGATAGTCTTCATTGTTGGGGTCGACCTTACCCTGCTCGAGCAGCGTGCTTAGCTCGCCTTCTAGCACTCGCATATCACGCTGCGGCGACAGTGGTAGATGCTTAGTCGACTGCAGGCCACTGGCGTTCATCTCGACCAGCGTTACGCCCTTTTGATGATGCTGTTCTGAAAAACTGTATTTAAGTAGTGAGCCACAGTAACGAATATGATCTGCGCCCTTGTACTGAGGGCTATGCAAATGACCCAGAGCCACATAATCGAATGGCAGGCATGGCTGATAGCTAACACGGTCCGAGCCGCCAATGGACAATGGCCGCTCTGAGTCCGACTCCTGCGACCCATCGATAAAACAGTGGCTGATGAGTACATTACGAACATCCTCAGATTTATTCGCGATGATCTGCTCGACCAAAAAACTATGGGCCTCGTCGTAAGTCGACACCGACTCGCCAAACATATTGCGAACGGTCTCGGGGTCGTTATAGGGCATACCATAGAAGGCAACATTGCCATCGGCGTGGCTGATCACTACCGGTTCAGTCACTTTTTGCAAATCGCCCAAAATGTGTAGGCCTGCCTGACTCAACTGCCGAGAACCAAAGCGCAACCGCTGTGCGCTATCGTGATTACCCGGAATCAAAATCACAGGCACCTGCATCTCTATGCAAATTTTCGTGAGTAAATCATCCAATAACTCGACCGCTGCTGCAGGTGGAATGGCACGATCATAAATATCGCCGGCGATCACCAGTGCATCCACGCTGTGTTGCTCGATATACACCACCAACTGTTCAAGCACATGACGTTGATCGTCCAGTAATGAGACGTTGTGGAACTGACGGCCAATGTGCCAATCGGAGGTATGGATAAATTTCATTGTGCCTTCCTAGTACGTTTACTTAGGCTCTGACACTGTTACGCTATACCAATGCATTCGCTCGGTCAGAAAGTTCGTCTATCTACTCAGTATCACCCTAGTTTACCGGAATAGGCTCATCTCTAGATGCTCCATAGAACAATTAATCTACAGTTGTCCTTATATTATGAATGGTCTTGGTCTCCACACGGTAGAAAACACCAACCATATGGTTACTTATCAACCAACACATCCGCTCGAGACGCACGAGTACAGCTGTTCAGCCAGTTTCTTCATGCCGCAGGCAGCCGGTCGATTCAGTTTCATAAATAATTTTATACGACAGAGATGAGCTGGCTTATGCTACTCGCAAGCCTGACAAATTACAGCATTTCCGAATTAGGCACCGATAATGAGAAAGTGATTTTTCTAAGAGGGATAATAAGCTCGTGACGTCCGACTCGATGAAGATGCTCGCTAGCTGACAACATCAAAGAGAGCCGCATTGCACCCATGACCTGTGAGGCCTTCAAGGTAAGTGGTAGCAGTTATTAGTAGTCGGCTAAACGTAGCTTCAGTCCAAATACAACAGAGCATTGTATTGGACTCGACTGGCGACCAAACCATGGCCAACTTCAGGTAACCACTACAATCAAGGCCTAGCCAATTTAAGAAACGGGCGTAGCAGTCAAGAATGCTAAGCAATCGACACAATCTTGATCCATTTGCTTTTGTTTTTGTTTCAACGTTTCATGAAGAAGTGCATCCGTAAAAATGTACATTCTATTTTTTCTGATTGAATCTAGCGTCAATTCAGCCACCACTTCGGCTGACAACCCCTCTTCGAGCAGTGCCTTCATTACCGCTGCTTGCTGAGGATCGGGCCCAGGACCTTCACTGTATCGCTGGGTTGTTGACAATATGTTTGTCTTAACGAAACCTGGACATAATACACTCACACCAATACCTTCTGCCGCCAATGCTATAGACAACGATTCGCTGTAGCCAACGATGGCGTGTTTTGTAGCACTGTAGGGAAGCATACGATCACTGGGAATGAATCCGGCCATAGAGCCGGTGTTGACGATGTGCGCGCCCTCCCCTTGCTGCCTGAGCATCTCAAGAAAAATATCAACACCAAACACCGGTCCCAGAACATTAATATCTATAGCTGCCTTCCATTCTTCAGGGCTAGCCTGCCCTGGGGCACCACCAATACCAACGCCAGCGTTATTGATTAGAATACTGACATTACCTAACTGTTGTTTTGTTTCCCACGCCGCGGCCTCTAATGAATCTCTGTCGCTCACATCACAAACGACCGACCTTGTTTGGCTATAAATTTCAGAAATACGTTTATGGGCGTCAAGAAGAGACTCTGGGTTGTTATCAGCCATCATGACCAACGCGCCTTGCTTTGCAAAAGACTCACTTAAGGCAAGGCCTAGCCCCGATGCGGCACCGGTTACAAAGACAACTTTGTTTTCAAATGACTGCACTATTTCGCTCCTGATAGACATTCGTAGGTTTTCATTAAGAGCTGTGTAGCTCTTGGGTCGCCAACGGAATGTTCACTCATTTGGTTACAAACATAGGCAATTGACAAGGACTCATCGGGGTCCGCCACCACAAGTGAACCACCCCAGCCCGAGTGACCAAATGTCTTGGGGTTAGGGCCATAAACACCAATACTATTAATGGCGACACCTGCACCCCAGCAGACAGGAATGCCCATCATGCCATCATCACGGTCGCTTAGGACGCTACGCATCGTATCAACACTCTCAGCCGTTAGAAGCGAGCTACCACTTTGCTGACCCTTACAGGCCAATATTGAATAGATCTTGGCAAGTCCGTTGGCAGAAGCAAATCCCCCAAATGCGGGTAACTCGGCTGCCCTCCATTGACGCTGGTTATGCCACTCCGGATCAAACACAGGGTTACACATAGCCGCGCCAACCCACTCAGGCGGATTCTCTGCCGTTATAGGTGCAGCCACATTGGGCCCATACAACGTTGCCGCTGAAGCATCTTTGTGCTCAGGTAATCCAATATAAGCTTCCGCGTTTAGTGGACGGGCCACTTCTCGATGCAAGAATTCGCCGATACTACAGCCCGTAACGCGGCGAACGATTTCTCCCGCTAAGAACCCGTAGGTCCAAGGATGATAGGCTGTCGCCTCACCAGGCTCCCAAAAAGGTTCTTGCTCCGCTAGGCGCTGACAAATGAGGTCCCAATTCAATAAATCATCAGGCGACGTCTCAACTCTTAACCCTGGGTTTCCGGATTGGTGAGACATAAGCTGAGCAACCGTTGTAAACTCTTTACCATTACAAGCGAATTCGGGCCAAAAATCTTTAACCAATGTGTCGTATTGTATCTGCTTCCTATCGACAAGCATCGCAACACACAACGCAGCCAAGGCCTTTGTCGACGAATAGATGTTCACAGTCGTACTTTGCTGCCAAGGCGTGGTTTTTTCTTTACTTGTATAGCCACCCCATATGTCAACAACAGGCTCGCCGTTTTTATAAACCGAAAAAGCAGCGCCAACTTCTGTTGGCTGCCCATCCGAGAAGTTCTTTAAGAATTCTTCGGCAACTGGCTCAAAACCATCATTTACATGGCCGCCTAGGGGAATTTTTTCGGGGTTTTCAATATTTTTCATGTTACCTCAATGTATTGCATTCTGAAAAAACGCTCACCTCGTGCAACGAGGAGACGAGCGAATAGGTTCTGTTGTTCGTTGATCAATTTACTTTGAAATTACAAATGAGCGTTTCTTACGCCTGGGCTTTGTGATCCATAAACCCGAAAATACTCATTTGTATCTCAACAGCTTTAAACCGTGTCTCGTCGACATCTATGATTTCTGTAAACTTTTCGCAAAACACACCAAGTCCTGAAGTGTTGCGTTAAAGGCTTCCGGCAAGTCCGCGGGAAACATCAAGTCTGCTGCGTGAGTGGTAGCGTTAACTGTGCGACTAGTTGCGGGAACTTTTGCCCTAATCAGTTTTCGATAGTAGGACAAACCCTCGTCCCGCAATGGGTCCAGTTCATTGACGGATACCACATGTGGCGGCAAACCGACAAGCTGCTCATCATCTACGAAATAAGGCCAGCACAAAGGGTTCAGAGAGTTTTCAGTCAATGGGTCATACATATACGCGATAGCCGCCATTAAACTCTCATCCAAAAAATAACCAAGATTTTCTCTTTTTGATACCAACGTATCAGGAGCCGTGTCACCGCTCCTAAAAATATACGGACACATCGCATAGACTCCATCGATTTTTTCTACTACTCCCTCCTCCTTTGCTTTTAAACAGGTGGCCAGCGCTAAGTTGCCGCCGCCAGATTCACCCGCGAGAACTATATTTGAAATATTCAGCTGCTCTTTGTTGTCGTAAACCCAATGTAAGCCCGCTGAGCAATCATTCAAACCAGCGGGAAATGGATGACAGCCCAAGCTTCCGGCGGAATTTCGAAATTCAACGCCGATAACAACCACACCCAAAGCGGCAATATGGCTGCGAAGATGGATGTTAAACTTATCAGCCGCCTTCAATATCGCCATGCCCCCGCCGTGTAGATGAATAACACCGGGGACCTGGCCCTCAAGCTTCGCCGGCGAGTGTATATGCAAGGTGATATCGTTCCCTTGCGCACCTTGTATTAAATGGGTTCGATAGGCGATATCCGCAGGCACCGGTACCGTAGTACCGACCGCGTTTAGCATTGCTGTTTGCATACTCTCCATTTCGCAAAGCGCCGCTGGTATCATCTCCTTGGGAATCGGCAGGTTCTCTGGCATTGCGCCATCACCCGATAAACCGAGACGGCCAAACGCCGCTACTATTCTTGGATCTGTCCTTGGGTCTGTTTCCAAATTTAGCGAAGGGTCGCCCAGTTTTCCGGGAAGTGGAATATGTTCGTTCACTGCGTATCTCCTATGAACAATCGTGAAAAAATCGAGCCCGCATTAAGTAATTTGAACTTTATGTGGGCTCGTGCTCAGTATTTTCCGTTAGAAGTTTCTGCGAAGACGAATACCATAATTTCTCGGCATACCAACTTGAGCTTGCGCGGCTCCTCCGAGCGCCGACGAGTTAAAGAAGGCACTCGTCTTATAGAATTCGTTGTTAAGGTTTTTCCCGTATACATTGACAGTCCATGTATCGGTCTCATCAACCCATTGCGCAGAGAGATCCAACAAACCGTAAGCCTCTTGACTGCCATTATGGGTCTCGAAAGAATCTAGATTTACGTCGTCTTGCCATGTGTAGGTCGCATCAACACTTACTTCTGCACCATTGTCGAAGGTAAAAAGTCGTCTAATACTGGTGCGGTAAGCGGTCTCAGGTGTGCGTGGCAGCGCACCTCCGGCTTGCACCGGTGCACCTGTCGCCGGGTTTCGAAGATCGGTAGCGTTGAACTGCGTAATTTCTGAATGATTATATGAACCCACCAGCTTGATCAGCCAGTTGTCACTGGGAATAAAATCTACTTCCACTTCTAGGCCATAGATTTCTGCATCGCCATTGGTGATAACCGTATTAACGCCTTCCACGCTCTGAAATTGGTAGTCGGAAAAGTCAGAGTAAAATGCGGTGACATTCAGTCTGAGTCGGTGATCGAGCAACGTTGATTTCACGCCCGCTTCATAACTGATCAGCTCTTCGGGTTCGAATTCGCCAGTCAGGGATCCCAAATTGATACCGCCAGATTTATAGCCTTTGGCAATGTTGGCGAAGACAAAAACATCATGGGTCAGAGAGTACTCTAGACCCACCTTCCCGCTCCAATCGCTCCAGTCACCATTTACTTTTCCATCCCCCCGTTGCAGTATCGGGCCGGTCGAACTTCCTAGGCGGACTTCGTTGTATTCCACCGCTTCTTTGGTATCTTGGCCATAACGTAAACCAACCGTCAGTCCCCAATCATCTTGAAATCGCCAAGTACCCTGCCCAAACAAGGCCACAGATTCCACCTTCAGTTCACCACCGGAATTCACCCCACCGGCAACATAGTCGGGTCCAAATACATCGTCAAACATAACATCAGGCACGCCGGGGTACGGGCCCGCATCTACCATGATATCGGAGCTCAGTGATTGGCGATAAAAATAGCCCCCCGCTACCCATTCAATTTCAGAACTATTGTTCGATGAAAACCGAATTTCTTGGCTAAATTCTTCAGCCTCTTCGACATAAAATGCCGTCGACTCCTGAACAGAAGTAGCCGTGTAGTCAACGTCTCTCAGAGCACTAGAGTTGTGTTTGCGATAGTCAGTTATCAAGGTCAAGCCAAAGCCATCGAAATCAACATCAAATTCAGACGTAAAATAACTTAGCTCCAACTCATCATGCACCCGCGGGCTCGTGGAATAGGTTTTGAATTTGCCTCTCGGTGCGGTTTCGCCAAAAGCGTGCTCAGCAAATGACAATTCACCAGGGGTGCCTGAGAAGGGATTCGCAACGCCCTCGTGAAATGGAGTGCCTTCTTGACGAATGGCCTGACCATATATATCTCTGTTGCCGTACCCCGCGGCCAACAACCAATTTCCAGTCTCACCGAGCTCGATGTTGACAGAAGCCCTGACGGCGTCTGTTCCGTTGTCACCTAAATCCTTACCGCTTTCAGCCAAGTTCTCAAGGTACCCATTACCTTCGTTGTGCAATATCGCAATCCGTCCCGATACCGTATCCGCAATCGAACCGCTCACTGCAGCCTCGACATTCTGAGTCTGAAAGCTGCTATAGCCCAAATCAACGTAGGCTTCAAATTCACTGGATGGTTTTTTTTGTATGATATTTATCGCGCCACCCGTCGCATTTCGTCCCCACAAGGTACCCTGAGGGCCTCGTAACACTTCTACACGCTCGACATCAAAAAAACCAAGACTCGGAGTCAAGTTCGACCCCATATACACGCCGTTTGTGTGTATTGCGATGCCTGACTCTCCGACACCTGTGGTGATGATTTCATTTCCAATACCGCGAACCGACACCTGCAATTGACCGTTACTCATCGTCGAAGTCAGGCTAGGCGAGATACCGCTTAGGTCTTGGGGGGCTCGAATACCGGCTTCTCGTAACGCTTCACCAGACGCGGCAGTTAGGGATACTGCTGTCAATTGAGCCGAATCCGCTCTCTTCTGGGCGGTAACGATGACCTCTTCAAGCATCACCCTATCGCCGCCATCACCCGGGCTTTGTGCGTAAATTGCTGGGCTTATAGCCGCTGCGACCGCAGCGCAAAGCTTGATTGCTAAAGAAATTTTCCGTAACTGATACATATGTCTTCTCCTACAACGTCTGGATTATTTTTGTGGTTTTTTGTAATGAGGGTCATTTGAGTATGCAAACATACTCCAGTGACTCTTTGCGCGCAAGAGATATACAATAAGTTGCTAGTCTTTGGCCGAATTGATTATTAAAATGTGCCTATTCGCTTACTTACAACTGAGTAAAAAATGTCCAACCCAGTATCTGTCTCCCCTCCTATTTCGAGCCATAAACAGGCAAAGCTTGATTCCTTGTTAGCCGTTGCAGCCAACACCATGAACACGCGAGGGGCCAGTTCTCTGAGCTTGAGTACAATAGCCAAGCAACTGGAACTTTCCAGAAACGGCTTATATCGTTATGTGAAAGACCGCAACGATTTAATCAGACAGTGTTACCTACGTTCTTGTGAACGCACTTTTGAGAACTTAAGCCGCACAGAGAAAGAGCAAGACACTAAAGAGCGTCTAAGCCGTTTTATTATTGAATCTTTGTCTGCGGAATCTGAACAGGCGGTAGTGAATGACTTTGAATTTTTACCCGATGCTTACCGTGATGAAGTCGCAAGTGCACTGAATAAAAACATCGAGTTGCTCGCCGCTATACTTCAGCAGGGGCAAGACAGTGGGGTATTCTGCTCGTTTAACGCTAGCGCAATTTCCTACTCTTTATATGGAGTATTGGATTGGGCGTTGATATGGTTTCATTGGGCCAATGATGGAAAAGAATCCTATCAGGAGCATGGCCGTAAAATTGCCGATGCCGTGGTTGATTGGATACTAAATGGCATCGCTCCCAGCACTGGCCCCTTCGGCTGCCGCCACGACAGCGACGCTCTTATTTACAAACACTATCATCTATTAAATCGTAGCGATTCTGCGGCACATCGTAAGCAACAGCTGGTTGACGCTGCTGCCCGTCTATTTAATCAAAAAGGCGTAGGCGGAGTATCACTGGATGAAATTGCTGGTGAAATTGGTGCAACAAAAGGCATGATATATAACCAGTTTCGAAGTAAAGACGAGCTCGTTAGCGCCTGCTACGAGTCAGCGCTGGATCAGCACGAAGTATTTTTCTCAGAAGTAGAGTCCATGGAAGGGACAGGTTTAGAGAAACTACTGACACTCTTCCATTTAAATTGTCAGGCTCACCTAAGTGACACACCACCTTTGGCACTTCAATATGGATTGCTGAATCAGCCTGATTGCTTATTGAGTAGAGCCCAATCAATGAGCGGTCGAATACGAGCATTGTTCTCACTCGCCGAATCGGACAAGAGCGCGAGGTCGCTAGACACACACATCGTCGACGTAGCGGCAGGAGCTTCTTTTGGTGTGAGATATCGCTCCCTTAACGACAACATACTATCAACCAACGACATTGCGGATGAAATTACTAGAATTTTTGCGCATGGGGTTTGCGCTTGACGCTACATATTTCAACAATAGATATGGCGACTAGGTTACGCCCCTATTTTCATTCGATGAAAAT
>Ga0209396_1002658_pt1 | contig 18549 bp, 14 predicted proteins | sample GOMGulsemesocosm_6_FD_184638 | JGI IMG/M metagenome (GOLD analysis project Ga0209396, IMG submission 184638) | Methane-oxidizing microbial communities from mesocosms in the Gulf of Mexico - GOM8C Gulf of Mexico (SPAdes) (version 2) | ecosystem: Environmental > Aquatic > Marine > Cold seeps...
TATTTATACTCGCTTGTGGCGCTTTCATTGGCGTGTGCACTGCATAGTGTGATAAATACAAGAAAAAGGGGTTGTCGTGATCTGCTTTTATGTAGTTTGCTGCTTCTTGGCTTAAACGGTCTGGTAGATACTCGCCGTTAGGCCCGTCCTTTATCGTGGCGTTTTTATAAGGAGAGAAATAGGATTTTGGTGTGCCGGTGTGGTTACCCCCAATATTGATATCAAAACCTTGTACTAAAGGACCACCTTCATCACCCGCGCCCAAATGCCACTTACCCATAAAGGCTGTTTGATAACCTGCATTTTTTAAACTCTCCGCTAAGGTAATAACGTCATCAGCCAATACGGTGTTGTTGGTTGATGGTATTAACCGGCGGTGTTGAGATTTGCCACGAGCTGCACTTTTTACCGTGAAAATACCTGTACGTTGACTGTACTGACCAGACATAAAGGCGGCTCGCGTGGGGGCACAATTGGGTGAAGCACTGTAGGCTTGGTTGAAGCGGTAACTTGTATTGGCTAATTTATCTATATTGGGGGTTAGGTAATAGTCGCTCCCCATAAAGGCGGCATCTTGCCAGCCCCAATCGTCTAACATGATAAAGACTATATTAGCTTGAGGATTTTGCGTTGTTTTATGTGTTCCAACGCCTTGCACATTGGCATGTACATTAGTATGTAGCCATAAGTAGGAAACTAGGCCTAATGTTACATTCAATACTGAGCGGTTTAATTTTCTTTTAAACATAGGTAAAAGAGTCTCGTGCCTAAGTTGACTTAAGTTAAGCAAACTTAAGTTAAGCAAACTTAAGTTATTAATGGCTTTTAGGGGGTAGGTTAAAACCTGACATTTCCCACTTAGCCACGCTGGCCGGTGTTCTGTCTGCTAAAACTTGTTTTATGCGTGCTATTATTTTTGGGTTGTAGGCAGAAACATCATTGTCCTCATTAATATCTTTAGACAAATCAAAAAGCTGAATAGGTGCGTTTGAATTGTTTTTTATATTGGTGCGAATCGCTTTCCACTTGCCCATGCGAACGGCTTGTTGTCCGCCTTTTTCTGGGTATTCCCACAGCAAGTAGTCATGTTGTTGCTGATTGCCTTTACCTAAGAGTGTTGGCGCCATTGAAATACCATCGGTATCGTCGTTGGCTTTGCTGCCAATTAAGTCAGCAAAAGTCGCCATCATGTCATATTGCGCAGAAATAAGATCTGAGCTTTGTCCTGAGACTATTGTTCCTTGCCAGTAGGCAATAAAGGGCGCTCGAATACCGCCTTCATATAAATCCATTTTTAGGCCGCGAAATGGTTTGGCACTTTCAAAAAAGTGAGAGTCAGCGCCACCATTAAAGGTTGGGCCATTATCACTGGTAAATATAACTAAGGTATTGTCTGCTATGCCGTTATCTTTTAAAGCCGTCATTATGCGACCAACATAATCATCTAATAAGGTAACCATGCCAGCGTAAGCTGCACGTGGAGTTTGATGTGGGAAGTATCCGCGATCACCAACATAAGGGCTTTCTTCAAAAGCCCCTTCATATTTTGCTAACGCTTGCTCTGGCAGTTGTAAGGCTACATGTGGAATAGGCGTCGGGAAATACAGAAAGAATGGCTTCTTAGCCATAGCGTTAGTATCAATAAAGTTAATTGCTTCATCGGCCATTAAATCACCGCTAAAATCTTTACCTTGATAAGCCGAATAACTTGCTGGGTTGTTAAGCTCTTTTGCACTGACATTGTGTTTCTTGCGCATTTTAGGATTATTAAGCTCAACAAAACGGCGGTTTTTTACCAAGTAAGTTGGGTAGTAGTTGTGAGCATGGATCTGATCGAGGTAGCCGTAGAATAAGTCAAAACCATGGTCGTTTGGATGGCCTGTCCCTACCATACCGCCTAAGCCCCATTTACCGATAGCAGCGGTTGCATAACCTTGCTCTTTAAACATATCACCAAGGGTTCTGGTATCAGGTAACGGATGGTTGCCGCGAAGACGTCCTTTTTTACCATTATTGATATTGCCGCGAACATAACTGTGACCGGTATGTTTTCCTTCGATAAAGCTGGAGCGGGAGGGGGCACATACAGCGCTGCCTGAATAATGCTGAGTAAATTTCATGCCTTGTTTAGCTAATTCATCAATATTAGGTGTTTTAATTTTTGTTTGCCCATAAGCGCCAACTTCACTGTAACCAAGATCGTCTGCCAAAATATAGATAATATTAGGTGTTTGGCTTTCTTGTTCAGCGTAAGCAGCTATGTTGAATAAACAGGAAGATAGCACTGTTATTACGGCAATTATTTTCATTGTAATTCCTAATATTAAGCCTAATGTTCATTTTCATACGGGTCAAAATTTTAATTTTATCAGTCTAATTAGTGACGCTAAGTTACCATAACAATTCATTAGCTAGGAGTTCAATAGGCTAAATTTACAATTGATTGTAGGGGAACCCTGATGTTTTGGGGCTAGGGTTTGATATGCCAATCAATCCGAATAATTCATTATTGCGAGTGATAAACTCAGTGGAAAAATAGGCGAGAAGTGAATTTTTTAGCAAGGCTACATTGCAATCATCCAAGGTGTGACTATGTAACGATTGAGTCTGTTTGGTGATACACCGGCTCATTAATTATCCAGGCCTTAGTATTGTTAATGAAACGACCAGGCTTTCTATGTTTAGTTATGTGTTTAGCGGAGTTGTAAAGCTAGGGTTAAGCGAAATACAGTTAGCCTTAATAGTAGCAATTATCATTTACATATTTCTGGGTTGTGATATTATCACAATTAATATTAATCAAAATAAGTTTAACCATGAAAGAGAATATCCACCCTAAATATCAAAAAGTTGCTTTCCACGATACTTCAATCGATAAATATTTTATCGTAGGCTCAACCTTAAAAACGAATGAAGTAGTTGAGTTAGATGGAAAAACTTACCCTTATTATCCTATTGAAGTATCAAGTAAATCACATTCATTTTATACCGGAAAACAAGGTGTTAAAAAGCAAGATGGGCGCGTAGCCAAATTTAATAATCGATTCGGAAAAATAAAATCTAAGGAAAGTAAATGAAAGTCTTAAGTTCATTAAAAAGTGCGAAAAATCGTCATCCAGACTGCAAAATAGTAAAACGTAGAGGCAAACTTTATGTTATTTGCAAAGCAAACCCTAAGTTTAAGGCAAGGCAAAGATAATCATCTACTGTTCTTCACTTAGTTTACTGTGTGGCTGTTATGACGAAAAAGCCACATAGCTTAAATAGTATTGAGCATAAATGTTGTTATCAAGTAGGCGTTAGCTATTTTTTATCTTGATCTTCGTTATTATATTTGGTGCGCTTGTTGTGCCAGACCATGCAAAGACATAAAGCCAATAAGCCACTGAAGTAGGTGGCAATCAAAGGAAATTGGGTAAGTTGATAGGCATGTTCATAATCTTCAGGGTAATATGAGTCACCAGATAAAAACCAAGCCGAAATAGCGCCAACAATAAGCCAGATTAATGCCGCGGCTTGCTTGTGATTAGGCAAGGGCGCAGAAGTATAACCTGTGATAACCACACAAAAAGCGGCAACAGCGCCCATAACCGGCTTTTTCCACACTCCAATAAAATCGGCAAAAAAGGCTGCGGCAATGACAGAAACTAAAAACGATATAATAACGAGCACAATAGATAAGGCAAAAGCTTTAGTTTGTTTCATAGGGTGACCTTTTGGAAAGTGTCCACTAAAATGGGATAACTCCATGTTATGATTAATTTACTTGTTAAAGATATCAAAAGAACTCCTCAATAAGGTATTGGTAAACCTGAACCTTTAAAACATGGATTATCTGGATATTGGTCACGACGTATAAACGATGAACATAGGCTCGTTTACAAACATCAAGATAACACAATGCTAATTGCACAGCTCCGATACCATAACAGCACATAATGTTTATTATGGGGACATCTCAGTAATGTAAGCCCCCATTGTTATTTAAATTAATAGTAATATCTCATAAATCCAATTGATTAGGGATTTAAATAGTGTTTTTTGTACATATTTAGATATTACTGATATTTCTCAGTAATATCTAATTTGCAGAGTCGTATAATTGTTTGCTATCAGGGTTTAACAATGTTTCTTAGCGCTTCTGGTGTATGATAGAGATTTCTTAGTAACCTGTAATTGATTAGGCATACGCTCCACAACAGGTATCTTTATTCATGGGGATTTTTATTTTCAGTTGAACGCCGTTGTGGTTTTCACTAGTTACGGTGAGTTTGCCGCCAAGGGCTATTGCTCTTTCATGCATACCTTTTAAACCATATGAACCTTGTTTGCTCTTAAAGCCTTTGTGTAACCCCAGGCCATCGTCATTAATTGATAGCATCAAGGTTTCTTTATCCCGTTCTCCCTTAATCAATATGCTGATTTCAACCTGTTCTGCATGGGCGTGTTTCGCAATGTTAGTGAGGGATTCTTGCACTATTCGAAATAAGGCTATTGAGGTTTGTTCGGTTAATTTTACCGGTAAATCCCGTGCGTTAACTTTACAGCTAACGCCATGTTTTATTTTAAAGTCATTGGCTAACCAATCAATTGCTGCCACTAAACCTAAGTCTTCTAAAATACTTGGCCTTAAGTCTGTCATAATTTGTTTTGAGGTTTTTGAAGCGCTAAGCACTAAATCATTTAATTCTTTAGTTTTTGCTATGCATTTTTCATCTGTGGTTAACGCGCGTAATCGTTTGATGCCGACAACAAGCCCAGTGAGAGAGTGACCTAATTCATCATGAATTTCGCGTGCTAACCTCGATTTTTCCTCTTCTCTGACATTATTTAAATGACGAGCTAAGTCACGCAATTCGGTAGTACGGTTGATTACTTCAAAAGCTAAACGACGGTTCCAGTGAGTAAAAAAAGCAACAATGACGATAATGATGACAATGACAACCAAACAAATAGCCAATAACATTGAGTAATCTACTTTGTGTTCAACTTCGATGTTAATCCACTTATCAAATATCAAGCGTTTTTCTAATGGGGAAATATCGTTGATGGCCTTTTCAAATAAAGTGAGTAAAGGCGCTATGGAAGAGGAAACCGCAAAATGTAAATCGTAGGTGTATGGTGTAGTGGCTAATATTTTTATGTTATCAATGCCTAACTTGCGTTGTTCGTATTCAAGCGAAAAAGCATTTTGAATAAAAATATCGGCTTCACCAGATGATATTGCTTCAATTCCTTGAGTGACTGAATCAACAAATGTTGGTGACAGGGCGCTATGATATTTTTTAAGCATGGTGTGTGCATACGTCTTTTCTTGCACAATAATACGTTCATTGGTGATGTTATCTAAGCTTTGTATAATGGGGCTATTTTTACGACCAAGTAGTACTAATGGCATTTTAATGATGGCTTCACTAAAGCTTAAACCTACCGGCACACCTGGACCTCGGTGTAAATAAGTTGCCAGGTCTATATCGAGCTTTTGTAGTCCTCTAACAAGTTTTATTTTTTCATCGGTTCTAAATTTTGATTCTATTGTTATGCCGAGTTTATCACTGATTATTTGTAGGTAATCTGCTGTTAGCCCTTTGTGTTGTTCTTGTTCGTCGGTATATTCAAAAGGTTTATTTTCAGCTCCTGTTTTAGTGCCATGGCGTATTACGGGGTGCTTGGCCAACCAATCTTGTTCAATTTGTGTCAAGTGTGTTTGTCGCCACAGACTCGTAGAATCACCCTTTATCAATTCTTCAGCATGAGCTTGAATGATTATCGACATAAAAAAAACAATGAATAACAGGGGAGAAGAAAGCTGCATAAGTTATCCTAATCAATTAGATCGTGACGGTTGGCATAGAGCACTATTTCGGCGTTATTAGTAAAGCCCATTTTTTGTAATATTCTGCCGCGGTGCGTGGTAATGGTTTTGGCGCTGACATTTAGCTTTTGTGCGATTAGGTTAGGGCCTGCACCTGTAGCGAGTTCTAAAAACACTTGATATTCACGATCTGATAATATTTCGTGTAAGCTATCGGGGTTATCTTTTTGACCACTTTGATAAACAAAGTTTGCTAATAAATCAGCAACAACAGGGCTAAGGTATTTTTTGCCTTTGGTTGTTGTTTTTATGGCTTTTAATATTTCATCATCATCAGCATCTTTTGATAAATAACCGGCAGCTCCGCCATGAATTAAGCGCACCGCGTATTGAGATTCAGGGTAAGAACTTAACATCAGCACTGGTAATTTTGGCTTTTCTGATTTAATGAGTTTGAGTAATTCAACACCACTGCGATCAGGTAATTTAATATCAAGTAACACTAAACCCCATTCATGACTGCGAACCATGCACATAGCTTCTATGCCATTGGTTGCTTCGCCTAATTCGACTGACATAGTAGCCTCTTGTAATAGCTGTCGTATACCAGCCCTGACTATGGCATGGTCATCAACAATGAGGATTTTTAGCATAGCTTACCTTCCTGTATTCTTAGGGGAACTTTTGTTTTTATTACTATCAGGGAAAAGTTTGCTTTACTGTATAGGGGTTCGCCTATAGCGGCTGTGAGGGAATGCTTGTTTTATTGTGAGTGACGTTTTCTGTGGTTTTATTGTAAAAGGGTAAATACTGGTGGCTAGATAAGGGATCCCCTATATCAGCGTTTATGTGAATATGGTTGAATTGTTATCATCTATCTTTATAAAAGTGAAAAAGTATGCGAGCTCTCTTTAATACATGTATTGTGCTAATTTCAAGTTTATTATTAACTGTCGGCTGTAGTCAGCCGAAAAATTCTCTAGATAATTCTACAAACCCACAAGTTTTATCTGTTGTTGATTATGACAAAATTATTCCTTTGCCGATATCGGCAATACAAGGTACCCAACATTTCATTTTAGCGAATACCAACAAGGTGCTTGTTAGTGCAAGTCAGCCTAAGTTAGTGGCGCTGGCGACTTATCTTACCAATGAAGTATCTAACCTTGTTGAGGCACCTATTCAAACGAGTGTGATGAGCGGACAAAAGCTCCTTGATATACAGGCTTCAAACATTAGCACTAATGATAATCAAATTATTTTATTGGTTGATGAGCTGTTATTAGCTGGCTCAGAGGCTTATGTAATTAACATAAATACTCAGTTAATTACCATTACGGGCGGCTCTGAAGCAGGTGTTTTTAGAGGCATACAAACGTTGAAGCAACTTTTACCCTTGCCTGAAAATAATAAGCAGGTAGCATTTAATACCGGTGTGATTAAAGATGCACCTCGTTTTGAACATCGTGGCTTTATGCTTGATGTGGCAAGACACTTTTATACTGTTGCTGAAGTAAAACAAGTCATTGATTATCTGGCGGAGTATAAATATAACGTTTTTCACTTTCACCTAACTGACGACCAAGGCTGGCGTATTGACATTCCAAGCTGGCCTAAACTGACTGAAGTTGGCAGTAACTCTGCGGTTGGTAAAGAAAGCTGTAAAAATTGTTTTTATAGCTTAGATGAATACCAAGAAATTGTGCAATATGCGGATGAACGTTTTATTACCTTAATTCCTGAAATAGATGTACCTGGTCATGTTAAAGCGGCGCTTGCTTCTTATCCAGATGAACTTTACTGCGATGGTGATAAACCAGACTGGCCTTACACTGGCATTAAGGTACGTATTAGTTCGTTATGCTTTTCTAATCCTAAAATTTATGACTTTTTTGAAGATGTGGTTAGTGAAGTTGCTAAAAGAACCACAGGACAATATATCCATGTTGGCGGTGATGAAACGCCTAAATGGGTTAAACATCAAGACTATGCAGAGTTTATGTTAAAAGCGAGCGACATTATTAAGAAACATGGCAAGACCATGATGGGCTGGACCAATGATTTAGGTAGTGTTGCAGGTTTACCAACTGATGTTATTGGCCAAGACTGGTCTACTAAAAAACATTGCTGTGAAAACACGTTAAATATGGCTAAAAACGGCAGTAAAATAGTGATGTCGCCCGCCAATAAAACTTATTTGGATTTGAAATACGATAAAGACGCGCCAATCGGTTTGCATTGGGCAGGTTATAACAGCATCGAAAACTCTTACAACTGGGATCCTGAGCTGATGATTGACGGGCTGAACGCTAACAATATTATTGGTGTTGAAGCGGCGCTTTGGGGAGAAACCATTAAATCCATGGCTGATGCACAATATATGATCTTTCCACGGTTATTAAGCTTGTCTGAAGTTGCTTGGTCACCACAAGAGCAACGCTCATGGTCAGGTTTTAGTGAACGATTAACCCAGCAACTTGATACTTTTGAGCAACAAGGTATTAATTATCGTCCGCTTGATAAATACATTAGCAGCAACAAAGCTAACTAGATCAGGGAGTAAATGCCATTTGTAAACGGCACAGTAAGGGTAGGTTATTAATTTTACTCACCTTTACTGTGCTGTTTTGTGTTTGAAGAAAAGAGAAAACTGAGGTTAGCTCTCTTTATAACAACATAATAAAAATTATCTTGAATATTCTCTAACTATACAGAAAACCTAAACCTCATCCAGAAAAAAATGTCACTATTAATGTAGTTTTCCATTTCTCCCAACTTTCTCCATAACTTCCTTCTAGAATATTGAACTGTTGACGTTACGGCAGAGGATTTTAACCTGAGCTCAACATTAGAATATTCTAATAACACAAGGAAAATCTTAAATGATAAAACTAATCAATATCTTAGTACTTACAGTGCTTGTGCTAATCGTAAGTTCACAAGCTAAGGCAACTTGCCATGTTAAATTGCAAGTTAAAAATAAAACCCCGTACAGCATATATGTGAATAAAGTTGGATGGGCTGTTAAAAAAGGTGATTGGTATTCAAAAGGTCGAGTGGTACAGCAATCCGTTTCTGTAGAAATTCGTAAAGGTAATACATACACATACACGACAGATATTGGTGTAAAGAAGTGTGATAGTAAGGGGCGTAGTAATTTTGCCGAGATAGTTTACAAGTGCAGAACTGCCAGTATCCATGCACCTAATCGAGTCGCTAAACGTAAATTTAAAGATGGTGGTAGGCATGCTGATGCTACTGTAGAGATTAGCGGGCAACATTGTACTGATACCAGCTGGAGCAATTCATAGGAATGACAAGCCCTAGTAAGGATTGATCAACGTTGAATTAAACGCTTGGTAAATTTTATCAGGTGTTTTACGTTTTAGCGCTTTTTATTAATGCTGTTTTCTTGGCTACCTTCGTATTTACTTTAATATTTTGCGCTGCTTCTACGGAGACTGATTTCCATGTGAAGGTGCTGCAACAGCAAAAGACGTCACTTAATTTCAAAACAAGTAATATCAATCTTTGTCATTCATTATTCAGGGGGTCAGATCAAGGCTCTTGGAGTTAAATAGTTTTCGTTACACATTTTTATGTTAATTTTCCAAACATTAAGATAAGTTAATAACAGCTACACTAACCTCCACTTCTATAAGGAATTTTTATGAAATTAGCCTCTCTAGCTTTACACCATGGGTATGACTCTGAAGCAACCACCAAAGCTGCTACAACACCTATTTATCAAACAACTTCTTATACTTTTGATAGCACGCAACATGGTGCTGATTTATTCGACTTAAAAGTTCCTGGTAATATATATACTCGGATCATGAATCCAACAACAGATGTATTGGAGCAGAGAGTTTCAGAAATGGAAGGTGGTCTCGCGGGTTTAGCCGTAGCATCGGGAATGGCGGCAATCACTTATGCTATTCAGGCGATTACAGCTGTTGGTGATAATATTGTTAGCACAAGTCAGCTTTATGGCGGAACCTATAATTTATTTGCACACACACTGCCAAGACAAGGTGTAACAGTGAAGTTTGCTTCTGGAGATGATTTAACTTCATTTGACCAGCTCATAGATGAAAATACCAAAGCGGTATTTTGTGAATCTATTGGCAACCCAGCAGGTAACGTTATTGATCTCGAAGGGCTAGCTAAAATTGCTCATAAACATGGCGTGCCATTAATTGTTGATAACACCGTTGCTAGCCCAGCTTTATGTCGTCCTTTTGAACACGGCGCTGATATTGTTGTTCACTCTTTAACTAAATACATCGGTGGTCATGGTACGAGTATTGGCGGAATGATTGTCGATTCAGGGAAGTTTGATTGGGTTGAAAATAAAAATAGATTTCCAATGTTAAATGAACCAGACCCATCTTATCATGATGTTGTTTATACTGAAGCTTTAGGTGCAGCCGCTTATATTGGTCGCTGTCGTGTCGTCCCCCTTCGTAATACCGGTGCAGCTTTAGCACCACATAGTGCGTTTTTAATTATGCAAGGCTTAGAAACTTTATGTTTGCGCATGGAGCGCCACTGCGAAAATGCTATTCAAGTAGCCAAATACCTTAATGCTCATGAAAAGGTGAACTGGGTTAACTATGCTGCTCTACCTGAAAGCCCTTATAATGAGCTTTGCCAGAAAATGACTAATGGTAAAGCTTCTGGCATCTTAAGTTTTGGCATCAAAGGTGGCAGCGAAGCTGGGGGGAGATTTATTGATGCGCTTGAAATGATTTTACGCTTAGTGAATATAGGTGATGCAAAATCCCTTGCATGCCATCCTGCTTCAACAACCCACAGACAATTAAATCCAGAAGAGCTTAAATCTGCAGGTGTTCCTGAAGACTTAGTAAGAATTTCTGTTGGCATCGAGCATATTGACGATATCATCGCAGATATTGAGCAAGCTTTAGAGAAAGCATAAACAAAACTTATCATCGTTAAATGTATTAACAATCGATAACTTAAGTACTAGGGTGTTGCTTTATATAAACTAATTATTAGTAAAGCTTCATTCTGGCGCTAAACTTCCTTTGTTAAAACGATTGAGAAGTTCATGGTTTAAATTATACACAAGAAAAGTCTAACAGATTTATTTGAGTTTCCTTTGGCTAAGCCCTACCTATTTCCCTACATCATATACAGCGAATACCTATTTTTTCAGTTGTTACTTTATGGCAAATTTACTTGATTAATAGAAGTCGTTTAAGCATGCATTCTTTAAACAGAATGAGGAAGCAGCTATTGGCTTGTTAACCAGATGGAGAAAATTTAAATGTCAAAATACGGTCAATCGTTTGTAGTTTTATCATTTATTTGTTTATCGGCTTGTAGTCCTATAAACAAAGGCTCGATTACTGAAAAAACAACTTTGCCAACAGCCAACTTGCAAGATCAGGTAAGTAATAGCAAACCTAATGTTATTGTATTCTTAGTCGATGATCTTGGCGTTAATGATACTTCCCTTGCCATGAGTCAATCGAAAACACTTTACAATAAGCGCTATAAAACACCTAACCTAGAACAAATGGCAGAGCAGGGTATTACGCTTACCAACGCTCGCGCTAATGCCATTTGTGTTCCCTCAAGGGTTTCTTTGCTTACCGGTCAAAGCTTTATGCGTCATCAGGTTAAAGGTGACATCATTGCAACCAAGAGTAAATCAGAGAAATTGTTATTTCCACCCGCAAAAGTAATCGAAAAACCAGAAAATATGTTGCCAGCTTTATTGCAAAAACAAGGCTACTTTACTGTGCATGCTGGTAAGTATCATGTTTGTCATCACTGCAGTAGTGAAACAAGCCCGACTCCTGAAATGGCAGGCTTTGATGTCAATATTGGTGGCTCTTTCTATGGCGCCCCTGGCAGTTATCAACCTGTTGATGAGTATGGCAATGTAAAGCAGCCTGGGAGATTAAAGGGCTTAGAGAGCTACTATCAAAAGAATATGCATTTAACGGATGCGTTAACTGAGGAAGCGATGAACGCGGTGAATCCTGCGGTAAATAAGCAACAGCCTTTCTTTTTATATCTTGCCCATTATGCAGTGCATACGCCAATTCAGCCTCATAATAAATATTTGAAAAACTATCAACTGACCGTTGGTGAACCAGAAAAAGAAGCGCAATATGCCAGTATGATTGAAGGGGTTGATGCGAGTTTAGGTTATGTCATGAATCAGCTTGAGCAATGGCAAGTAGCTGACAATACCCTTGTTATTTTCTATTCAGATAATGGTGGCCGTGTACTTGGCCGTGGCAAGAAATCTCTTTATGGGGATTGGCAGTTTAACTTCCCTTTACGTAGTGGTAAAGCTTCTAATTATGAAGGTGGTAACCGAGTACCGGGTGTTGTTAAGTGGCCTGCAGGTATTACCGCCAATATTACCAATACTGCACCCGTTATGATTGAAGATATTTATAGCACGGTACTGAGTGTTGCTGGCGTCGATGTCGAGCAACGCAATGATATTGATGGTATGGATTGGTCGGCATTTTTTGCGAGTAAACAAGTACCAGCAAGCTTTACCAAGAGATCGCAATTTTTTGCCATGCCGTATCATTTTGAGGGCAGCTTTTATAATGGTGCTGACTTTATTGATGGCGGCGTAGAGCCTGCAACTTCGGTGATAAGTGATAAGTGGAAATTGATTTACTTTTTCACCGATGAGCGATTTGAGCTTTATAACTTGGCTGATGATAGAGAAGAAAAAGAGAACTTAATTAAGCAGCACCCAGTACAAGCGCAGCGTCTCGTTGCTTTGTTAGATAACAAAATGAAACAGCATAACTTTGACGATATTATGCCCAAACGCAGTAGTGATGGTAGTGCTATTGAATGGCCTGCACAGGCATACCAGTATTTCACTGCTATTCATTAATTACATATGATAATATACCGCTGTAAGCGCTTACATTTTGTTCGGCGGTATAGTTATCTTGTTGAAAAAGGGTTTTGTGTTAATGACGTTGTTGAATCGTTTTGTAGCTGTTGTATTAATATCATATGTAGGCTCTGTAAGTAGTGCGATAGCTGGTGTTATTGATGTTCTTAATCAAAATAACCTTATTGTCTTTGGAGATTTAGATTCTAACAGTGAAGTTGAAGGTCGAACTCTTATTGGCGGCTCCATTATTGGAAATCAGATCAGTAACTATGGCATTCATTTACCAAAGACTAGTAACTCAAAAGATTACGCATTAACGGTTGCCGGAAACATATCAAAGGTACAAGTCAACAGTAGCTATGGCGTACTTGTTGGCGGTAATTACCAACAAATTCAAAATGCCAAGGTTATTGATAAAATGACTGCTGCCAATAGCGTTGTTGATTTCACTCAACTTGAAAGCGAGTTTCTAGGTTTTTCATCGTTTTTAAAAGGGCTTACTCCAAACTCTCATTTATCTGCGCCAACAGACCAACCAGCTGCTGCACATTTTAATGTTGCACAAGGTTTAACTGATAGTCTATCGGTATTTTCATTCTCTGAAGCATCATTTTTTGGCAATAACAAGATACAGCAATATGACCTTGGCTTAGGAAATGAAAGTCCAGCTTCAATAGTTTTTAATGTTTCGGGTAAGAATATCTCAGATGCTTTTCTCGGTAATGCAGTTGGCAACATAGTTTCAGAACAATGGCGAGATAAAATAATCTGGAATTTTTTTGAAGCTGAATCAATCGATTTTCATAAGCAGTTTAATGGCAGCATACTTGCTCCTCTAGCACATTTAAAAAACCGTACCCCCATTGAAGGTTCAGTGGTTGTTAAATCTTTTACTCAACGAGGTGAAGTTCACTTATCGACTTATCAGGGAAAAGGGCTAGAATCGTTTGATGCAAAGCAGCCGAACTTAACCGTCCCTGAACCCACATCAGCTGTCTTGTTTTTTCTTGCTGTGTTAAGTCTTATTTACATAAGAAATGGACATAAAAGAGCTTAAACATTTCCTTATTACCTTAAGGGGTGGATGAAATCTGTATGTCACTGAGTGAAATATCAAATTCATTAAAAACTTCGGTATAGTCTTTAGGGAAATCATTCGGTATATAGTTCCTCACTACCTTACTATTGCCACTTTCCGCGACCAATATAAAACCTTGCCACTTTTGTTTAGCAACCTCGGTAGCAGAGCTTGTCTCTTCTTGATAATTTTGTTGCCAGTAAAAATTGAGGTCATTTGTTGAAATATTGATGTCATGCCACAGCTGATTAGAATTTAATGGTAATTTAAACGGGTAGGCTGCATAAAGGGTTATTTTCTCAGGTGTTTCATGATTTTCACCATAAAAAATTAAAGTGAAATTTGCCTTTTCGGATAAAAGTTTTGTGAAGCTTTTGGCATCATTCAACCAATTATTTTTTTCAATGAGCGTCTCAAAATCAGAGGTGATGATACTTTGCTCGGGTGACAGTTTAAGCTTAAAGTGTAGTTTAGTGAGTTGTTCAATATGCAGGTTAAGATTGACAAGTGACACTTCAATGCCATTACTGTGTTGTTGCTCCCAGTTTAGTAGCTTCTTAACTAAAGTTAGTTGATATAAGGTTTTACGTGATGAAAAGGTGAGGTCTTTATGAAGTTGGTATTTATGTGCAGCTTGACTTAATCCAGCATAAACGCCGTGTTTTTCACCAATGTGGTTCCAACCGCTAACGTTGCTGGCTTTAATGAAAGTAAGATTAGTTTTCGTTATTGTCTCTGCGTAGCTGCAGATTGATATGCATGATATCAGTAATACTAAGCTTGATAGTTTCATTAGGTAGGATAACTTTTCTATTATTTTTAGATAACGTAATAAAAGTTATCCTACGTTTTCTGAATCTTAGCCGCAATAAATTATCGCTTATTTTATCGCTATGCCCATGTCATTTTGCCAAGTCTTTAATTTTCTCAATAATTGTTTGGCTACTTGCGGTTTTGTCTTAACGATATTATTAGTTTCACCAATGTCTTTATTAACATTATAAAGTTCAATCTTGCCTGAGTCGTACCAGTTGATTAATTTGTATATGCCATCGTTGATAACCGTGCCGCTAGGTGTGCCGCAAACTCTGGCTAGATGACCTTGAGTTTTAAAGTGCCAAAACATAGGTGAACGAGCTGTTTGGCTTTTACTAAGTAGAGTATCGGCGTAACTTCTCCCATCGATTTGCTCTAGTGTTTGCTCAGGTAATGCAGCTAAATTCAATAGTGTAGGATAGTGATCAGGTCCGGTAACAGAATGAGTACTAGTCGAATTAGGTGCTATCTTACTTGGCCATTTAACCACAAGTGGAACACGAATACCGCCTTCGTATAACCAACATTTACCCGCTTTTAACGGTAGGTTTGACGTGGCTTTGCCGCCATAGGCAGTGGTTTTAGTGCTTTCTCCGCCGTTATCAGAGGTAAAAACAATAATGGTATTGTCGCTAAGGTTTAACGCATCAAGTTGTTTAACTATATTACCTAAACTGTCATCTATGCTTTTAACCATACCAGCATAAGTGGCATTATCTTGATGCATTTTCTGCTTGGCAGGGCCTAACTCTTTATATGCCGGGCCGGTAAATTCATGTTTATCGATACGTTGCTGTGCTTGTTTTTTATCAACTTCTTTTGACTCTATAGGCACATGTACTGCGTAATGAGAAAGGTATAAAAAGAATGGTTTGTCTTTGTTTTCTCTTATGAAGGCATTTGCTTTATCGGTCAGTGAATCGGTCAGGTAATCACCTGGTTTATCCACTAAATCTAAGCCTGGTACTTTTTTGTCGTTATCATTGTCCCCATAAGGATAAAAGTAATGTGCTGGCGCGCCTTTATCGTGACCACCAACATTGACATCAAAACCTTGATTTTGAGGGTAAGCACCTTCTTTACCTAAATGCCATTTTCCGGCAAAAAAAGTCGAGTAACCTTGGGCTTTAAAAGCTTCTGCCATGGTTTGTTCTTTAGGTGGCATAGTACCAAACTGCTTACTTTTTTTGATGCGAGCAGGGTATTTACCAGTCATTAATGCAAAGCGTGAGCCAATACACAGCGGGTGAGCCGCATAAGCTCTTTTAAAAGACATGCCCTCTGCGGCCAACGCATCAATATTGGGTGTTTGATATATTTTAGAGCCATTGCTAGCTATATCTGCCCAGCCTAAATCATCAACTAAAAAAAACACTACGTTAGGTTTGTCTTGAGCGTTTACTGTTATCGGCAAAGCAAGTATAGAAATCGCGAAAATCATGAGCTTTATAGGGTTAAATAATGTTGTCTTCATTGTGGTTCCTACTGATAAGAAATATACGTTATCAGACTATATTGTCAGTTAATAATTTTACTGGCTATCAGGAAAGCCTCATTTTACAGTAGATGAAATATTTGAGTAGTCGTTATAAGCATGTGACTGTGATGAGAGTGGTTGGCAGGTGATGAACATATGGAAAGAGTGCTAATATCTCGTTGTTAGCACTCTGTTTACTGGTATCTTAATTTTTTGCAGCAAGCATAGCGACACCTGAAGCTATCGCTGCTTTGGCAACTGCGCTAGCAACACGCTCACAAAGTCTAGGATCCATAGGTTTAGGGATGATGTAACCTCTACCAAAACTTAAGCTTTCTTCGCCACTGGCCGTTAATACCTCTTGAGGTACTGGTTCTTTGGCAATTTCGCTGATGGCATATACTGCGGCAATTTTCATTTCATCATTAATGGTGCGGGCTCTAACGTCTAATGCACCACGGAAAATGAATGGGAAACATAATACGTTGTTTACTTGATTTGGATAATCAGAGCGACCTGTTGCCATAATTAAGTCATCACGCACTGCGTGGGCAAGCTCGGGCTTTATCTCTGGATCTGGGTTTGAGCAAGCAAAAACAATCGGCTTGTCTGCCATAGTTTTTAGAAGCTCAGGGCTAAGTAGGTTAGGGCCTGAAACACCAATAAAGATATCAGCGCCATCAATTACATCGGCTAAGGTGCGTAAATCAGTATTGTTAGCAAATAACTTTTTGTATTCGTTTAAGTCATCACGGCGGGTATGAATAACACCTTTGGTATCTAACATGTAGATTTTTTCACGTTGTGCTCCACATTTTATTAGTAGCTCCATACAAGCAATGGCTGCAGCTCCTGCACCTAAACAAACAATTTTAGCTTGTTTGATATCTTTACTTTGTACTTCTAAAGCGTTGATAAGGCCAGCAGCGGTGACAATGGCGGTGCCATGTTGGTCATCATGAAATACTGGTATTTTACAACGCTCTATTAACGCTTTTTCAATAACAAAACACTCTGGTGCTTTAATATCTTCAAGGTTAATACCGCCAAAGCTATCGGCAATGTTAGCGACTGTGTTTACAAACTCTTCGACAGTTTTATGTTTTACTTCAATGTCGAATGAGTCGATATTCGCAAAGCGTTTAAATAGTAATGCTTTACCTTCCATCACCGGCTTTGATGCCATAGGGCCAAGGTTTCCTAATCCTAAAACAGCGGTACCGTTACTGATAACTGCAACCGTATTACCTTTACCTGTGTACTTGTAAACTGCATCGGGATCTTTCGCTATTTCTCTACAAGGCTCAGCGACACCTGGGCTGTAAGCCAGTGATAAATCGTGACTTGTTTCTGCTGGTTTAGTAATAGTAATACCAATTTTACCGGGTGTTGGCATGGAGTGGTAATCAAGTGCCTGTTGACGAATATCTTTCATGTTAGAGTCCAAAAAGTTGATTAGTTATTTATATAAGGTATTTGTGTAAATTATTTTCTTAAGTTATTGGCTGCAATTCTATTGCGAGTAACCTTTTGTATGAATACATTACATTTTTTTTCTGAGATATTTCCATACAAAAGGGCACAGTTATCCTAGGTTAGAAGCCATGAGGCTTTTAGCCATATCTATCAGTTATAAATTAGGGAGACTACTTGCTGTTAATTAAAGGCAAAGTAGAAGGTTAGAAAAAAGTGCTTACCAAAACAATGGTTGGGATATACGGGCAAGCACTGGTAAATTGTAGCTATGCCCAGCAATAGACTGGACAAATTTTTAGCTTAATATTCGGCTAATGCTCAGTGAAGACAGTTTGTTTAATACCAATCTTATCTTTTTGAAAGCCAGGTCTGATTTTGCCAGTAAATGGCTGGTAGCTGTTTGCTGGATCGTCATTAGTTAATGGGTCACCTACTTCAACTTTTAGCTCTTCTAATTTAGCTGTTAACTTTTTGATAATAACATCACTACCTTCTTGCTCTGAAATATCGTACATTTCACCTGGGTCATTTTTTAAATCAAACAAGACATTACGTTTAAGTAACGGGTAATAAACTAACTTGTATCTGTGACTACGCGCCATACGTTGGAAGTGACGGTAGCTACCGTAGATGTAATCATTTATCACTGTTTTTTCACCCCGAACAATGGGCATTACACTTGGACCTTGAACAGAGTCTGGTGTTTCAATCCCGGCAAGCTCTGCGGTAGTAGCAAAAATACTGTTTAAGTAAAACATGCCTTTGGCGCGACTATTCACTGGAATTCCATCACCCACCATAATAAATGGTGCACGAATACTGTGGTCATAGACACTTTGTTTACCAGCTAAACCATGTTTACCTACCGCTAAACCGTGATCTGAAGTGAATATGATATAAGTATTCTTCGCATAGGGTGATTTTTCTAAGCTATCTAGAATTCGACCAATTTGAGTATCCATGTGTTCAACCATGGCGTAATA
>Ga0209396_1002660_pt1 | contig 18539 bp, 10 predicted proteins | sample GOMGulsemesocosm_6_FD_184638 | JGI IMG/M metagenome (GOLD analysis project Ga0209396, IMG submission 184638) | Methane-oxidizing microbial communities from mesocosms in the Gulf of Mexico - GOM8C Gulf of Mexico (SPAdes) (version 2) | ecosystem: Environmental > Aquatic > Marine > Cold seeps...
TAAATCATAGAATGACTATGCTTAAAGTATTTCCCTTGCCTAATGCCACTTTAATTCCCACTTAAATCCTGCACTTTGATTGGTAACGGGTAAATACCAAGTCAGTTAAATTATTGCTCACTTGTGCTGGTTAAAATCATCCATGGCTACGTTGCTTTCAATCACAATAGCTAGCTATTACTCAATCAAGCACCTTGCCCTGATTTATTTTCCCTACGCACAACAAGATCACAAACGTAATACAATTAGTATTACTGTATATCGATTACACGGAAGCGATTTTACTGAAAAAAAAAGCAGGTATTTATAGTACCTGCTTTTTTAGTGCTGACTTTTTTATTCAGCTGTTTTTTTAGTTGCCTTCTTGGCTGCAGGCTTTTTAGCTGCGGCTTTTTTAACGACTTTCTTTTTCGGCTTTGGAATATCTTCTACCCACTTACCATCAATATATTTAGCAGTCCAACCTGTCGCTTTTGGTTTGCCATCTTCAGTTGCAATTTCAGTCATTACATATTGTTCTTTCGTTTTACGACTGTAACGTACAACTGATAAACGCCCTTCATTATCCTCTGCAGGTGCATCAGCTAAGTAATAGAATTTTTCTGAAATCCTATCTCTAAACCTTTTTAACTCTGCAACTTTTGGTGCTCTAGTCTCTCTCGAACGAGGGAAAGTATTGGCTGCCAAAAAGATACCTGCAGCGCCATCACGTAGTACAAAGTGAGCTTCAGATTTTTCACACTCAAGCTCAGGCAGTTGCACAGGATCTTCTTTTGGTGGCGCAGCTTCACCGCTTGCTAATAGCTTACGGGTATTTTTACACTCTTCATTAGTACAATCAAAATACTTACCAAAACGACCGGACTTCAACTCCATTGGTGACTCACAGCGGTCACAATCTAAAATAGGTCCGTCATAACCTTTAATTTTAAATTCGCCCTTCTCAACTTCAATGCCATCACATACCGGGTTATTACCGCAAACATGTAACTTACGCGTTTCATCAATAAGGTAACTGTCCATCGCAGTACCACATTTGTCACAACGACGCATTGCCATTAACGCTTCAGTTTCAGCATCTTCAGCTAAAACACTTTCAGCTTCTTCACCAGCCGTTAAGTTCATGGTTTTTGTACAGCGTTCTTTTGGTGGTAAAGCATAACCAGAGCAACCTAAGAAAACACCAGTCTGAGCCGTTCTAATGCCCATTTTACGATTACAAGTAGGACAATCAATATCGGTTAATACCGGTTCATTCGTTTGCATACCGCCATCTTCTGATGGTTGGTCAGCTTTTGATAACTGTTTGGTAAAGTTTTTATAAAACTCATCCAAAACACCTTTCCAATCAGCAGTACCGCCTGCTATTTCATCAAGCTCTTGTTCCATGTTCGAGGTAAATTCGTAACTCATTAACTTTTCAAAGCTACCAGACAAACTGTTAGTAACAATTTCGCCCATTTTCTCCGCATAGAAACGTTTTTTATCTAAGCGAACATAACCACGATCTTGAATCGTTGAAATAATTGAAGCATACGTTGAAGGTCGACCAATAGAGCGTTTTTCTAACTCTTTTACCAATGATGCTTCACCAAAACGTGCTGGCGGCTTAGTAAAGTGCTGGGTTGGTTCAGTATTGTCTAAGGTTAACTTTTCACCAACTTTTAAATCTGGTAGGTGCGTATCATCACCTTTGCTTAGTTGCGGATGAACCTTAGTCCAGCCATCAAACTGCATAACTCGCCCTTTTGCTTTCAAATCAAAAGTAGCTGCACTAATGGTTAATGTGCTTACTGTGTAACGTGCTGCAGTCATTTGACAAGCAACAAATTGACGCCAAATCAACTCATAAAGCCTCTTCGCATCAGGTTCAATACCTTCAAGAAATGCAGCTTCAAGTTTAACATTTGATGGACGTATCGCTTCATGTGCCTCTTGAGCGCCAGCTTTAGAGCCATATGTTTTTGCACTTTCTGGCAAATAGTTATCACCAAAACTGTCGCTGATATACTTACGACACATTTCTACCGCATCTTTACTTAAATTTGTTGAATCGGTACGCATATAAGTAATATGACCCGCTTCATATAAACGTTGGGCTAAACCCATGGTACGTTTAACGCCATAACCTAACTTAGTACTCGCAGCTTGTTGCAAGGTAGAGGTAATAAATGGTGCTGACGGTGTACTTTTAGACGGTCTATCTTCACGCTTACTCACCGCATAATCAGCTGGCTTTAAAATTGATAAAGCGGCATTTGTCTCTTTTTCAGTGGTTGGTTTAAATGCTTTGCCATTTTCATGGGTAACATCAAGTGCTAATGCTTCACCATCAATTGAATGTGTATCAACCGCTATTTCCCAAAACTCTTTAGGATCAAAGGCCTTAATTTCACGCTCTTTTTCAACAACCAACTTTACTGCAACAGATTGAACACGTCCTGCAGATAAACCACGAGCTACTTTTTTCCATAACAATGGGCTGACCATAAAGCCAACCACACGGTCGAGAAAACGTCTTGCTTGCTGGGCATTTACGCCCGGCATACTTAACTCACTAGGAGTCGAAAACGCTTGTTGAATTGAACTTTCTGTTATTTCGTTAAAAACAACACGGCGAAATTTTTCATCTTCGCCGCCAATTATTTCTTTTAAATGCCAAGCAATCGCCTCACCCTCGCGATCCAAATCGGTTGCGAGATAGATGATGTCAGCTTTATCTGCCAGCTTTTTAAGCTCAGCCACTACTTTTTCTTTTCCCGGTAGGATCTGATAATTTGCTGCCCAGTTTTTCTCTGGGTCAATACCCATTCGATTAACTAAAGCTTGTTTATCACGCTTGGCTTTGTATTTAGCTTTTGCCGCTGGTTCCATCTTACGAACTTCAGCAGGAGACTTTGCAGCAACCTTTTTACCTGTGCTGCTGTGCGGAAGATCACGAACATGACCAACGCTAGACTTAACGATAAAGTCTTTACCTAAATATTTATTAATTGTTTTCGCTTTGGCTGGCGACTCGACAATAACTAGTGATTTTGCCATAAAAATTTCTAATCCTTCGATAAAGACAATTTATTTTTTGCCTTTTTATTCAAGCGCTAATTTAATCAACAAAGTGCGAGCGTACTTGTATTGACCTAGCTAGCGATAAAAAAAACATCATATGTAAAATTATTCTTTGCATAACTATTTATATGTATATCTATAAATATGCAAACTGACAAGTAATTATTTTACTTCACAGGGAATGCTATTCACCCAGTTACTGGTTTTAGCTATAATAGGCAGTAATTGATAACGCTGTGCGCTTTGTCACAGTTTGCCTACGATTAGCGGCAATCATAATCGACTTTACGATAAAACATAAGAGCATAATGTTAAAAAAATTTAAAAAATTAAAACGATAAGACTCTTCAGCCCCCTGAAAGTCCATGTATATAATCTAAATGAGAGATCAAATGACTACAATTACAACGAACTTTTATAACAAACTCAGCAATTGTTTGTGCCCGCCTGGAAATGGCGTATTTACTGTGAATACTGCTAAAGAGCGTAAAGAGCAACTACACCAAACTATTTTTGGACAAGCAGTCGGAGTAGAAGATTTATGGAAAGCATCTTTAAATCAGCTGCCAGAGGCGTCTAAAGCTGTAATTTTAGGTATTGCTTCCGATTGTGGCGGTGGTATTTTACGTGGTGCTAACTGGGGGCCATTATTTTTACGTTCGACATTATTAGAGTCGTATCCTGAGTTAACCGCATTTGATTTAGGTGATGTACGTGTTATTCCACACTTATTATCTGATAAATATTTAAATGAAGCGACGCTAGCTAACTGTAAAAAAGCTTTATATCAAGATGAGAATAGTGATTACCCTATTAGTCCATTAAGTATTACTGAAGATGTATTGCATGATTTTTATGCTGAATTTCCTGAAAAAGGAATTTTTGGTATTGGCGGCGATCACAGTGTCAGCTACCCATTAACCAAAGCCTACTTACAAGCTAAAAAACAACAAGGTAAACGTGCTGCTATCATTCATTTTGATGCGCATACTGATTTATTGGTAGAACGTTTAGGTATTGATTTATGTTTCGGCTCTTGGTGTACACATATTTTAGATGACCTACCTGAAAAGCATCACCTTATTCAAGTGGGTATTCGCTCAAGCGGCAGACCACAAAGTCACTGGGAAGAAACTTTTGGTGTCAGACAGCATTGGGCGAAAGATATTAAAAGCCACGGTATCAAGCACACAATCGATAACATTCTTAGTCAGCTTAAAGATGAAAACATTGACGAGCTTTATGTAAGTTTTGATATAGACGCCATTGATGAAAGCTTCGCTTGTGCTACTGGTACGCCTGAGCCTGATGGTTTAATGCCAGAAGATGCTATGGATATTTTACGTGCCTTAGCAGCTAAGTATCCTATTACCGGTGCTGATATGATGGAAATTGCCCCTTTTACTGATAGCTCAGGACAAGGTGAAGTAGGTCGAGATAAAACGTTAAAAGTTGGCGCTGAAATTTCAGCGTTTTTACTTAAAGAAATGGCTAAGTAGTTCGCCATACTGAACCACCACCCTCGTCCTGATGAACCAACGTCGTCATGCTGAACTTGTTTCAGCATCTCAAACCATAAATGTCAAACTCATGAGATCTAGATCCTGAAATAAATTCAGGATGACGAATTCTGCATGACAAAGAAAAAAAGGCTCCGTTAGGAGCCTTTTGCATTTTATTTAGGTATTAACTTAATGAGCTAACCTTTAGTCGCAATGAACTAATTCTATTCAATAACAATTTTCACTTGATTAAATGTCGTTGTTAAACCACCAGGTGCTTCAACTTTAATTATCAGCAAACCATTCTTAGGCTCTGTCTCACCCTTAACTGCCACGTTAAATGTGCTTCCACCATTACTTGAATCACTTGCCCAAGTCGAACTACTGCTACCAACAACACTTCCTACAGTTGCTTCAAAAGAAACAACCGTTCCTGCTGGCATTGGTTGGTTATGAAAATCAGCGACTACAATGCTTACCGTTCCTGTATTTTCACCTGCGATATAAAGTGACGTATCAGTTACATTATCATTTACCGAACCATCGGCTACTGCATCATTAGTAGCAGTCAAAGTGATAAATGGTGAATCATCAGACATAACGATAACAGCAGAGCCACGCACGTTAGTTGAAACTTTCTCCGACTTTTTGGTTGGATCAGGCTCATCATCAGGGTCCGCACAATATTGGTTTGCTATTTCAGTACCTGGATTTGTAATATCGTTATAACCACATAGAACACCATTATAGGCAACATCTTGTATATCAAATACACCATTACTATTAAAATCTACAAACTCTTCTAATTCACCGCCTGTTTCAGAGCTGATTTCTTCTGGATTAAATAGATTATCTTCGTTATGATCAACAAACGCTTCTTTTAAGTCGTAAGGCCTATTACTCACGTTCAAGCCCTGAAATAGAGCATACTCACTCTCATCAAAACGACCATTATTATTCTTATCTGGAAATGACTCTTCACCTATAGCGGTAGCCAAAATGGTAGCTCGTCCACCGTATTCCTGACCTAAGTAATTCTTACCATTAGACAAAGGTAATCGAGCACAAAATATTGCAAGATCAGCATTATCAGCGAAAGTACAAAATTCTCGTGTAAGTGTTTCTCCTGCTGGACGAGGGTTTTGACTTGTCCACATAACAGAGCACCCCCCATTGGTTGTGGTACATGAAGCTTCAATAGAGCCACCTTCGGTGGTAAAGTTCACTGCAGTTCCATCAGGTACCGGATTATTAAAGGCATCTGCCATAAGCACAGTAACTGGCACTTCTACGCCATCAACTCCCCAAGCTTCAGGGTTCGCCACACCTCTTGATAAACTAAAACTATCTTGATCTGGCAAGCCTGTAGATACCACTAACAAACTTGATTGTGTAAATACTATTTTACCATCTTTGGTTTCTGTTGATGCCGTAACACGAATTGTTGTTGCTACTGTTCCTGAGTTAACAACAGTTTGGACTAACCCTTGATCGTCCGTTGTTGCAACTGTTTGGCTCAAGGTAAGACCACCAACATTAGTATTTAAAGAGAAATTAACATCACGATTATTATATGGATTACCATCAGTATCTTTTACTTTAAATACGACTGTAGAGTTTTCAGAACCCCCAACAATACCTGTTCCTAATATGCCAATATTTTCAGGGGAAGCTGAAATAAATTCAATACTACCGATATCGGCAGCGAGAACATTAACAGTCGCTGATGCAAATAAGCTGATTCCGCCAGCGTCAGCGGTCACCTTAATGGAATCATCATCAATACAACCTTTCGCTAAATAGGTACTAGTAGCAATACCATTTGAGGTGGTAATTGGAGAGCTTAGTGTCGCAGTAGATTGCGCTACACAACTAGAGGAAAAATTCACATCGACAGGCTCAGTAAATAAGTTTCCTTGATCATCAATTATGTTTACTGTTACAACGGTAGTGCCACCCGCAGAAATTTGGTCAAGACTGATATGGGCAACATTTTCAGCAAAAGGGTCGCCACTGCCCATAAACACAGATGAAGAACCTACAACTAAAAGTACTTCCCCAGTTTCCCCGCTGGCAATACTGGCCGTAATAGTACCGGCACCTAAACTGCCGTTAGCTAAAATATCAACACTAGCGGTATGACTATCATTAGTGATAGCCGTTGGAATTGGAATATCACCGACTGTAGTGGTAAAAGTCACGATAACTGGAGAGCTGATCCCGTTAATTTGAGCGATGACCTTACCTGATTTAGACGTTGTAATTGTTTCTGTTGGGTTACCGTCACTATCTACTAAGGCTAAGGAAATATTAATATCACCCACGACGCCAATATCATCACCTTGCGTAGTAAAGCCTATCGTAGCTTGCTCACCAGTGGTTAAAGATGCAGTAATAATACCTGCGCCACGTACATCCCCCGCAGTCAGTGTGATATCTGCAACACCTGAATCATTGGTTAAAGCCGTTCCTGAAGCTGGAGAGAATGCGCCGAGTGTAGAGGAAAACGTAACAAGCTGCCCTGAAATAGTGGAACTACCTGATAAGGTGGCAGTAACAGTTATAGGCTCTTTACCTGTAACATTTTGGCTTGATAAGACTAACACAATTGTTAAAGAATCTCCTGTACCACCATCCCCGCCATCGCCACCACCGGTTAGATCACCATCTCCATCTCCACAGGCAACAAGGGTCATCAATGACATGAGTAATAGGGTAAAACTTAAACGTCGAAGTAACTGCATTAAAGCATCCTCAGTTTCTTTTTATAAATATACTTATAAACCATATTAACTGATAAATAACAAAAAGGTACTTGTTATTAAAAAAAAAACACATTCTATTAAAGGCTTGAGCACTTTTTACATACAGTAGTATAAAATCCGCATTAATAAAGTAGTTTTTAATCCTGCAATTTATTGCTAACCTTTAACGGTTAAAATTATCAGTGTAATGCATGTATAATTAGAACAACTTAACTTTCAACTCAGCTGAAGTAATAGAGACACTATGACAATTGAAAAAACAACGTCCCCTGAGCCAAGTAAAACGAGTCTAACCAGCCGTATTGTTATCGGTATGGTTGCAGGTATTTTATTAGGAACCTTTTTACAGTGGCTTATGCCCAATGGCTCAGACAAAGTTATAAACCTGTATTTATTTGAATTGTCTCTAAAAGGCTTTTTTGTAGATGGTATTTTAGAAGTAATAGGCCAAATTTTTATGGCCAGTTTACGTATGTTAGTTGTACCCTTAGTTTTTGTATCTTTAGTGTGCGGAGTTTGCTCATTGAAAGATACCAGCAAGCTTGGTCGCATCGGTGGTAAAGCTGTGGCCTTATATCTTGCAACTACAGCTATTGCTATTAGCTTTGCCATTTTTATTGCTCTAATTATTGCTCCAGGTGAAGGAGTGAATATGGTCACTAACAGTAGCTTTTCAGGTAGAGAAGCACCTTCTTTAGCTCAAGTTATTATTCAAATGTTCCCGACGAACCCTTTTGCATCATTTGCACAAGGTAACATGTTACAAGTAATTGTTTTTGCATTACTCTTTGGTATTGCTATTGCTCTATCAGGTAAAGCAGGAGAGCGTATTTCTTCATTTTTTGAAGACTTAAGTGAAGTGATCATGCGTTTAGTCACTATTTTAATGAATATTGCCCCTTATGGCGTATTTGCCTTATTGGCAACATTATTTACCTCTGTTTCATTAACGACCTTTGGTAATTTAATTGAATACTTCTTAGTAGTATTTTTTGTTCTTATTCTTCACGCCATGGTTACTTACCCTGTAATTTTAAAATTATTTACCGGCTTAAACCCATTAATCTTTTTAAAGAAAATGCGCGATGCTGCTATCTTCGCTTTCTCAACAGCTAGCTCTAATGCCACCATTCCAGTTACCTTAGAAACAGCAACAAAAAAAATGGGCGTTAAAAACTCTATTGCATCATTTACAGTACCACTTGGCGCCACCATTAATATGGACGGCACAGCAATCATGCAAGGTGTCGCAACTGTTTTTATTGCACAAGTTTTCACCCAAGATTTAACACTAGCAGACTACTTAACTGTAGTGCTCACCGCAACGCTTGCCTCAATAGGAACAGCAGGTGTTCCTGGTGTTGGTTTAATTATGTTAGCCATGGTGTTAGAGCAAGTAGGCTTACCTGTAGAAGGTATTGCTCTTATCATTGGTGTTGATAGGTTACTAGATATGACACGTACCGCGGTTAATGTTACCGGTGATAGTATGGTAAGTATTGTGGTTGCTAAAAGTGAAGACCAATTTGATGAAGAAATGTATGCAGACCCTCAAGCGGGTCATAACATTGAAGAAATAGACTTTAAACATTTAAAGGATGATTAATAGCGAGCTAACTAAAATAACTTAGTTAATGCCAAAACAAAAAAGCCTTATTGAAAATATTCAATAAGGCTTTTTTATTGCGCTTAACTCGTCTTAAAATAGTTTAATCAAAGACTAGCCTGGAAATATATTATTGCGTTGCAATAGTTTTCCTAAAAAGCTTTCAGCTGAAAGTGAGGCTGCTTTAGAGAATTTTTCAGCTAAACCTTTCTTCACTTCATACTTAATGGCAACAACTTTATGGCTCTTACTTTTACCTTGTAAGTAATCATCACTCGTTTGAATACTATCAACAAGGCCAAGCTCTAGCGCTGTTGTACCAAACCAATGCTCACCCGTTGCTACTTTGGCAATATCTAAGCTCGGTCTACGCTCACTAACAAAGTTTTTAAACAATACATGAGTTTCTTCCAGCTCTTCAATAAATTTTTCTTTACCTTTTTCGGTATTCTCACCAAACATAGTTACTGTGCGCTTAAATTCACCCGCTGTAAATTGTTCAAATTCTATATCATGCTTTTTCAGTAACTTATTAAAATTAGGTACTTGGGCAATAACACCAATTGAGCCTAATATGGCAAAAGGTGCAGAAATAATATTATTAGCCACACACGCCATCATATAACCACCACTAGCAGCCACTTTATCAACAGAAACTGTCAATGGAATATTATGCTGGCGCAGTCGATCAAGTTGAGATGAGGCTAAGCCGTAGCCATGAACCATACCGCCACCACTTTCTAAACGAACAAAAACTTCATCTTCCGGTTTAGCTACCGATAATATGGCGGTGATCTCTTCACGTAATGAGCTAACTTCTTTTGCATCAATACTGCCATTAAAATCAACCACAAAAACATGCGCTTTGGCATCGGCTTTATCATCACCTGATTTTGCCGCCTTTTTATCTGCTTTCGCCTTCTCTTTGGCTTGTTTTTTATCTGCTTTTTCTTTTTCTTTCAATTCATCTTTGTCTAATAAAGCATGAATGATGTCTTCTTCTGTTTCGCTAAACTGTTCAGACAAATCAGTGATATCAAGCTCACCTTTTTTGTGTTGCTGTTTAACTGCAGCGCCAGCAATGACAATAACAATGGCAGCAACAGCCAAAACAAACGTAATAGCTTTTGCTAAAAACAAACCGTATTCATATAAAAATTCCAAAAGAACTCCTGGGGATGTAAGTGTAAAAAGTGGATAAAAACAATTGCGGTAATTCTACACTATTTTATTAGATTGCAAACATTTGATAAAGGAGTCTAAATTACAGACATAAAAAAGCCCTCAATTGAGGGCTTTATAAACAAGATTGTTCAATCAAAAAGTTATTTTACAATCTCTGTATTAGTCACTTTTATTGTTTGCCCCATTGTTGCAAAGAATACAGCCACTTGGCTTTGCATTTCTTGCGTAGCTGCAGCTGATTTTGCTGCATCAGGAGAAGCACTGTTAGGACTAGCACTTAAAATCGAACTATGGTGACCATAGATAAAGCGTACCGCACCAGAGCCTTCGGTTGTAGTACTAACACTTGGTAAACCAATTAAAGCAATTGCACCTTCAGTGCCACCAAATGGCGTAGTAGTTACTGTATTTGGTACAACTTGGTCAGAGCAGTTATCAGTTACTAAGATATCGTTACATGGCACACCATTAGCATCAACACCATTACCTACGACCTCTATTAAGTGTGTAGGTGTTGCAGTTTCTTGAATGATACCGGCATAGTTTGCAGGGTCTCCAGCATCAGTTACCGTTTGCGCAGCAAAGACAAAAGAAGTAAAAGTAGCATTTAAACCTGCTTGTTGCTCAGTACTTAGTGCAGCATAAAAAGCAAGGTAAGCACCGACCATCTCTTCCTCTGTTGCTGTAGTATTGCCATTAGCATCTAATGGGTACATTGCATCAACCATAGCCTTAAACTCTGGCGAAGCACTGTAAGTTAAGTTTGCTTTGATCAAGTTGCCAAATGAGCCAGACTCCATCAAAAGGTTCGCAATCATCACACCAGGCATTGCTTGCGAGTTAGACTTAATGTTGAATATAGGGTCTAACGCTGGGTCAAGTGGTGCATTGGCTAAGGCGACTAAGTTAATACCAGTTATAGCACCTAACGAATGACCTAAAAAGTGTACATTAGTTGCATCAACATTAGCGCCTACTACAGCACTTAATCCTAAACGTAGACCTAACATATCACTGGCAGATTGACGTAAATTATCACGAGTAGTTAACAAGCTGGCTAAGTTCATGTAATGCGTGGCTGAAACGGTAGAAGCATTAATTTCATCATGCCTCATACCATTTTCATCTTCAGCATAATCTAAATCAAAACCTCGGCTACCATGTAACGGGTGATCAATAGCAACGGTAGCAAAACCAAAGGTCGATAATATACCGGTAATAGCTAGCATATCTTCTTTTTTCGATGTAATACCATGTTGTAAAATAACAACAGGCCAACCTTGTGTAGGCTCTGCAGTTAAAGCAGGTAAGCCATAACTTGCGCGCACAGCATCCGTTACCGGAGAAATAATTGGCGTAGTCATTTGTACTTCAAGAACTGATGGGTCTGTCACCCAAGGGATATCACTAACACCACTTGCTTTAGGAATAGGATTGAACTTAGTAAGGTTTCTTTCTACGTCTAATGCCATCACTGGACTCAAATCACGTAAGCCAACAGCCATACAAACGCCATCTGACTGTGACAATGGTCCTTCAGGTATAGCACCTGGGTTAGCGGCAGCTAAGCCCGCGAGCATAACACCTGAATCACATAATGCTTTCCACCAATCATTAACTGGCGCTTTAGGGTTAGCTTGGCTTGGTACACCTAAATAATAAGGCAAAGTTACCGCGCCTTGGTGTAATTTAGCGGTTGAATATAAGGCATTTAAGTTATCAGGTAAGATTATACCTTGCGCGGCAAAGGCTTGCGCTACCGTTGCACCTGTATCTGTTACGCTGATAACTGGTGGCATACCACCTTGTGCTAAAGGAGCAGCAAGCAGTTTTTTAACCGTAAGTAATACATCAGTAGTAGACTGTGTTGTCATTGCAAACGTATAAATTAAACTATCTTTTTCAGCGCCAGCAGCAACAATCGCATTTTCAAAACTATTTACTAGCCCTTGTAACATTAACTGACTTTCAGTCCCTAACGGGTTTGTCGCTATATCTTGACGCACTAAATCATAAGTAATCGATGCTGCAACAGCTTTGCCATTGTTATCTTTTAGACTATTGGTTAATGCAACCACATAGGTAGTTTTACCTTTTAGCGGTTTTAGTGGAACAACGGCTATACTATTTCCTGATGCTTTAGCAATAAAATCAACACCAAAGGTTAATTCACCAACGACCGTACAAGCAGCGCCACGAGGAACAGCTTCACAGCCAGGATCACCACCCATTAATGTTTCATAAACTTTAATAGAAGCTGGATTAAAAACGCTGTCGGCATCTAAAGAGGTACCCGCTGGAAAATCGATAGCAAGTACAAACGGGTTAGTCGTTGACCAACCATCTATTGCATTCATAGCAACCAATGGATCACCAAAATCAGTAGCATCTTCTGCCGGAATATTTAACGTGCCGTCTGTAGTACCGGAGAATAACAAATCATTAGGCACTGATAAAATGCCATTAGCTGGGTCATAAGAAATTCGTGCTTGAGCTGTTACAGCCGTACCGTTATCTATCACTTCTTTTTGTACATCTTCGATAGTTTCGCTATCACAAGCACTTAAACCAAGTGCGCTGATAATCGCAAGACTGAGAGCTAGCTTTTTCATGTTAATTTCCCCAATGCCGTAATATTTGTTATGTGTTTTTTTAAGTTCTTTTTATTTCAACATTCAAACTATTGTTTGAATAACTAGTAAGACCAGTTAAAGTTACCCGAAGATGTCACAAGGTTCCAGTGATTTTTACTTTTTTGTTCTATTTAGTAACCAAAATAAACTTTTTTCTCGTCAATGAAAATGCCAACGCGTAGAATAGACAAGTAATTTTCTCACTCACAGCAATAAGATCATAAGATGTTTAATTATTCTACAAAAGATGCCGACTTACGCAACAAAACCATTCTTGTTACAGGTGCTGGAGCCGGAATAGGCCGCACTGCCGCATTAACCTATGCCCAACTTGGCGCTACTGTCATTTTACTGGGAAAAACAGTTAGCAAGCTTGAAGCGGTATATGATGAAATTATTGCCCTAGGCTTAGCCGAGCCAGCAATTATCCCTCTAAATTTAAAGGGAGCGACTAAGCAAAACTATATTGATATGTCTGCGACAATTGCTGGTCAGTTTGGAAAATTAGATGGCGTTTTACTAAACGCCTCAATATTAGGCGAACTAACGCCTTTTACACAAATTCATGAGCAAGTTTTTAATGATGTGATGAATGTTAATGTAACAGCGCAATGTTTATTAGCTCAAACTTTAATACCAACATTGTTATTAGCTCCTAATGCTTCATTGGTTTTCACTTCATCAGGTGTAGGTAATGAAGGTAGAGCTTATTGGGGCGCCTATAGTATCTCTAAATTTGCCACCGAAGGCATGATGCAAGTTATTGCTGATGAATATGAAGGAACGAACTTACGTACTAACGCAATCAATCCTGGCGCTACCAATACCAACATGCGTTCTTGTGCTTTCCCAGCAGAAGATAAAGACCAGCTTGCTAGCCCAGAAGATATTATGCCGTTATATGTTTATTTGATGAGTGACGATAGTTTAGAAGTTAATGGTCAAACGTTGAAAGCGCAGTAAGCTAAAGTCGTCATGCTGAACTGGTTTCAGCACCTCAAGCAGCAAGTGCCACACTCATGAGATCCTGAAATAAATTCAGGATGACGAATTTAGGATGACAAGTTCCGAGATAACGGATTCAGGATGACGCATATCCCCGTCATGCTGAACTCGTTTCAGCACCTCAAACAGTAAGTGCCAGATTCAACACAGTAAGTGCAACACTCATGAGATCCTGAAATAAATTCAGGATGACGGATTAGCGATAACGAATTCAGGATGACGCATATCCCCGTCATACTGAACTCGTTTCAGCACCTCAAACAGCAAGTGCCAAATTCAACACAGTAAGTGCAACACTCATGAGATCCTGAAATAAATTCAGGATGACGGATTAGCGATAACGAATTCAGGATGACGCATATCCCCGTCATGCTGAACTGGTTTCAGCACCTCAAACAGCAAGTACCACACTCAACACAGTAAGTGCCACATTCAACACAGCAAGTGCCACACTCATGGGATCCTGAAATAAATTCAGGATGACGAATTTAGGATGACAAGTTCCGAGATAACGAATTATAAATGACCCATCCCCCCCGTCATGCTGAACTCGTTTCAGCACCTCAAGCAGCAAGTGCCACATGCAACACAGCAAGTGCCACACTCATGGGATCCTGAAATAAATTCAGGATGACGAATTTAGGATGACGAATTTAGGATGACAAGTTCCGAGATAACGGATTCAGGATGACGAGTGACCCCTTCTACAGCTTTCCAGTTAAATAGAGTCCAATATATTTCAATAAATTTATTTGACGACCAATGCGTGTTGGTTGAGACAGCAAACGATATAACCACTCACAGCGTGCACGTCTAAACAGCAATGGCGCTCTTTTAACGTTTCCAGTAAATACATCATAAGTACCACCTACTCCCATGAAATAGGCATCAGGAATGACTTTTTGACATTCAAACATAAAATACTCTTGTTTCGGTGAACCCAGAGCTACCGAGACAATTTTAGCGCCCGATTTATGTATCGTATCAATTAAGGCAAGCTCATCCGATTTTTGAAAATAACCATTAGCTACCCCAACTACATTGACTCCCTGCTCAACAAGCTTAGCCTTTGTTTGCTGTAGAACGATTTCAGAAGCACCCACTAAAAAAACAGGCACATTGTTATGCACCGACTTTTTCATCAGTTGTTCCCACAGCTCACAACCAGGAACTCTTGCAACCTCACGCTTGAGTTTTTTATTCATGACATAAGAAACACCAATACCATCAGGGTACTTTAAGGTCGCTTTAGCCAGTAAATTAAAAAGTTCTTTACTTTCCATAGCTGACAATATTTTTTCAGGATTGATGGCTATTCCAACACCAGGAATAACACCAGCATCTGACAAAATAGCGTTTTCAATTACATCATCAATTGATTTAAATGCCGAAACCTCAACACCACCTACAAGAACATTATTATTCATTAATCGTTTTTAAACCTTTGTTGTTAATCGAGAGTAAATTTCATACAGTCGCTTAGATATACTTGAAAGCTTATGCTTACTAGCCGTTTCAATAGCTACACAAGATAGTGCCTTATATTCTTTGTCAGAAAGAGCTAAATAAGATGTCAAATAACCAGCGCCATTTTTATCAAGCCATACATCAGAGTTATCTAATAAATAACCATTGGCTTTATCGTTAATTTGGGCTATAGCACCATCAGTTTTTGTTGCTATAACAGGTGTGCCTGACGCCATCGCTTCACACATAACCAATCCAAACGATTCATTATAGGATAAGTTAATCAAAAATTTAGACTTATGATATAAAACAGATAACTCATCAGGCGACTTACTGCCTAAATAGGTAATACTCTGACAGGCACCTTGTTCAACTACGGACTGCATCGGCCCAGAGCCGACAACAGCCACATTAATTTTTTCTGTTTGTTCAATTTTAGTAACAAGTTTTATAAGTCTATCAACGCCTTTATTGGTATCTAAATGTCCAACAAAAATAAAATCATATTCCTTGTCCTGTTCAGCTTGCTCTTTAAAAACAGCTAAAATTCCCGCACTAAGAATTTTTTTATCCACTGGCCGGTAAAATTTAGCGTGTAATTGCTCACTAACAAAAATAAACTCATTAACAAAATAACTACTTAGCCTATAAATCCAACTAGGCGGGGTATAAAGATAAATATCTGAGCCATGAAAAGTCACTACAATTTTAACGTTATAATTCCTGAATAACTTATAAAAAAATGCGAATAAAATAAGCGGAAAAAAAAAGTGCACATGAATAACATCAACTTTCTTCAATGAAAATATATATTTCATTATAAATTGGACAAAAAACTTAGGGTACCTTAACAGCTTTGCTAAACCTGACCGTTTATCTTGATTGAGATAAAAAAAGTCAACATTGAGCTTTTCATTTTTACTCAATGCCTCAAATTGATTATAAACAAATATACCAGAATTCGGATTTTTAGGGCTAGGACCCATATTTGAAAGTAATAAGACGCTAACAGCCATTAAATACTCTGATCCTTTTTGGTGGTACTACGATTCAGCTGTACGCCGTAATTAGCCCTTGACGGAATAAAATGAAACATTAATCGATATATAATTTGAATAAAAGGTATCACAACAGGGCTACTGTCAGGTGAATACCCTGACTCCACTTTAGCTCGTGTATATTTACGATCCAACTTAGACCAAAGTTTTTTCATTGTTTTATATGAGACAGCATCACTAAAATCTTGATGAATTAGCGTATTAAATATTTTTTTATGGGTAAAAGGCGAAACAACAGTAAATAACTGTGCAGCTAGAATATTACTGCCAAAAACAGCATATCGCCCTCCTCGACCAAATAAAAATTCATAATAAGTCACTTTTTGGTAGTCATCAAAGTCTAAATCTTTCGTTTTCTCAAGAAAATCATTTGCCAATACTTGAAACTCTTCTTCATTGAGTTCTTTATATCGTCGCCTCAAAAGTGTTAAACCATCAAATCTTTTGAGCTTATAAACAAAAGGAAATATTTTAAATAGTTCACCAAGTACACCTTTAAAGGTGATGAAAGTACCACGTTGAAATACATCTCCAAGATAACCTTCAAAAAAAACATGTGCTGCTTGAAACCTATCTTTTACATGTAAGTAGTTTGTCAATAACCTAGGGATTGGCGTTACTACCCCAAAGGCTATTTCTTCTAATATAGCCTTTTCATCCGCAGCTAACGGCTCTTCACAGAAATCAAAAGAATAATAATCAGAAAATTCAGCTGAAAACTGCCCTGTTATATTAATTTCAGGGGAGTTTTCTGGCCCGTAAGTAAAACCATTGTCAAAGGTAGTATTAGCGAGTAAAAATCTAGAATCCAAACCTGCGCTAAGCGGTAAAATCTTTTCTGAATCGTCCCAGTATCCACCAAGTTCCGTAATAACACTGCCTAATGCAGAGTATTCATGTTTAGGCTCAGGAGACATGGTCATATAGTGCTGACACTTTTCTTCTGACAGTATTGAACCTGGAGACAAACGCTCGATACCATCAAATAAGGTAAAATTACCAATTAAGTGATTTTTCTTACTAAGAATACTTGTCATGATTGCATTTTGTTTATGAGTTCCCTCACAAAACAAGGCCTTAACACTTGGGGCAATAGTCAACTCTTTAGCAAGATGGTCCACATAGTGTGTAGATAACCCCATAGGGTCAACAATAATACGAGAGACACTTCCGTCCCACCAATATAAAACAAAAGAACCTGATTCAACATCATTAACCGTCTCAACGCCCATTGAGATAATATCATCACTTAATTGTGAGAGGTTATTGCGCTGGCCTTTATAAATGAACCAACCCGTCACAATAAAAACATTATCTGCCATGTTATAAATTGGAGGCGCTGACCATTCATTTTTATCGTAGACTACCTTTCCTTTACCCAACTGACTCGGGAAAAGAAGTTCCTGACTATACTTATCAGCTAGCCTTTTACTAGCCGGTAATTTACCGTCATCACAATTAAGGTACATCCCTCTCATATTAATACTCCGTACTGATAATTTTTATTACTTAGCGCTTTCATAACCAATCAATTAGCTCTTCATTTTTTTGGACGATAAGTCTTGTTTAGCTTTCAAATAAGATTCTAAGGGTGTTTTCCCAAATAAAGCACCAGCGATAACTTTCACCACAATTCTGTAATTTAATAAACGATACGAAAGGGCAATAAAGTAATTTTTTATTGCCGCAGCTCGGTGCCCACAACGTAATTCAAAATCAGCTAAACTTTCATATTGTCTAGACAAACCTGGTTTCAAACCAAGCTCAATATATTTATCTTTATATTTGCTGATAATAGCTTTGTGGCCATTGGCTTTATTTACTGGGTTGCAAGATATACCATCGTCTGCCAATTGATAGGTAAGTAGAGCTTCAGGTATGTAATTACACTCAAAGCGCTCTGCAATACGTAAAAGCAAGTCATAATCTTGCATACTAGGCAAAGTATCATCAAAGCCATTTATTGATAACAACGACTCTTTGCTTATTAATAATGCAGAGGTACAAATTCCATAACCTTGCGTTAATAATTTTATAAAAAGGTTTTCCGATGATAAACAGGTAAAGTATTTTTTTCTGCCTTGGTATTCTAAATCCATATCACTGTAACACAAGTCAGCACCCGTCTTTTCAAGCTGTAGGACTTGCCTTTCCAGTTTACTTTCCAACCAAAGATCATCGTCATCCAAGAAGGCTATATACTTTCCTTTAGCCTGTTCTAGTCCTGTATTTCTCGCTTTACAAGCACCTAA
>Ga0209396_1002661_pt1 | contig 18535 bp, 13 predicted proteins | sample GOMGulsemesocosm_6_FD_184638 | JGI IMG/M metagenome (GOLD analysis project Ga0209396, IMG submission 184638) | Methane-oxidizing microbial communities from mesocosms in the Gulf of Mexico - GOM8C Gulf of Mexico (SPAdes) (version 2) | ecosystem: Environmental > Aquatic > Marine > Cold seeps...
TAGCGCTGAATAATTCAGCTGATTAGTTTCTCAATGAGAGATAATCAAATTAAAGTGATTATTATAATCATTTTATAAATTGTAAAAGCGGTCGCAAGACCGCTTTTTTTTTGCCTAATTTGGAGAACGAGTGTGGCTAATAGAAGAGTTGTAATTACAGGATTAGGTATTGTTTCACCAGTTGGTAGCACTGTAGCTACATCATGGGAAGCAATTAAATCTGGTATCAGCGGCATTGAAAATATTGAGCACTTTGATACCACTAATTTTTCAACAAAGTTTGCTGGTTTAGTCAGCGATTTTGATGCAGAAGCTGTAGGAATTAACCGTAAAGATTGTCGTAAGATGGATTTATTTATCCAGTACGGCATTGTCGCAGCTGAGCAAGCAATAACAGATTCTGGTTTAGTTATTACTGAACAAAATGCAACCCGTGTGGGTACTGCTATCGGTTCTGGTATCGGTGGACTTGGTCTTATTGAGCAAAATGTACATAGCTTTGCTAAAGGTGGCGCACGAAAAGTGAGTCCTTTCTTTGTACCTTCAACGATTGTTAATATGGTTGCTGGCCATGTGTCTATCCGTAATAACCTTAAAGGTCCAAACATTGCGATAGCAACGGCTTGTACTTCAGGCACACACTGTATTGGCCAATCGGCACGTATGATTGCATACGGAGATGCTGATGTTATGGTTGCCGGTGGTGCTGAAAAGGCATCAACAGAGATGGGCATGGCGGGGTTTGGTTCTGCAAAAGCATTATCAACGCGTAATGATGACCCACAAAAAGCGAGTCGTCCTTGGGATAAAGACCGAGATGGTTTTGTGCTGGGTGACGGTGCCGGTATTTTAGTACTGGAAGAATATGAGCATGCTGTAGCACGTGGTGCAACGATCTATGCTGAATTAGTCGGCTTTGGTATGAGTGGCGATGCATTTCACATGACGTCACCACCAGAAGACGGTGCTGGTGCTGCTCTTGCAATGAATAATGCAATAGCCGATGCGGGTATTAAAGCAAGTGATGTGGGTTATGTAAATGCGCATGGCACGTCAACACCTGCTGGCGATAAAGCAGAAACTGCTGCCGTTAAATCTGTGTTTGGTGAACATGCATATAAACTTGCTGTTAGTTCAACAAAATCAATGACTGGCCATCTGTTAGGTGCTGCTGGTGCAATTGAAGCGATTTTTACAATCCTTGCTTTAAAAGATCAGATATTACCTCCAACGATCAACTTGGAAAACCCGAGTGAAGGGTGTGATCTGGATTATGTCACTGATGGTGCTCGTCCTGTGAGTATGGAATACGCGTTATCCAACTCATTTGGCTTTGGTGGAACCAATGGTTCTCTGCTATTCAAAAAAGCGGACTAATATTTCAAAGACCTAACGTAAGATGCTTAATTACTTACTTTGTAATGACAAACGTAATAAATAAGTGTTTTTCGTTATTTGATATTCACATGCAAGGTGATTAAACACACCTTGCATGTATCAAACAATTTTTCATTGGTGTAAAATGTGTGCTGAATTTAATTTACGCATTGAGCTATGAAAAAGATAATTACTGCTATTTCCTTACTGTTCACCATCCTGTTAATTACATGCGTACTCTTTTATTCACGCTATCAAACTTTCGTATCAATTGAACGAGTTAAAACGGATCATATTTTAACTGTTGTTTCTGGTGATACTGCGCAATCTATCGCGAATGAGATGATAGCAGTGCAGAATTTTGAGTCTAAAGTATTCCTGCGTTTATTTTTCAAACAGCATCCGACTACAACCAATATTAAACTCGGTTCGTATAAAGTGACGGCGGGTTGGAATTTTAAAACCTTATTCGAACATCTTGTCTCTGGCGATGAATTCCAACATAAAATCACCTTTATTGAAGGCTCGACATTTAAAGAGTGGCGTCAGCAACTGTCACAGGCTTCAGGTATTATTGATGATACAGCGGGTCTATCTGAACAAGATATTGCACAGCTATTGAATATAGCTAATCCAAAACTTGAAGGTCTGATGCTACCTGAGACTTATTTCTATCCGGAAGGCACATTAGTATCAGCGTTGTATCTTAAGTCACATAAAAAGTTACAGGCATATTTAAATGAAGTTTGGGAAACAAGAGATAAAAAACTACCGCTTAAAAGCCCTTACGAAGCACTAATTTTGGCCTCTATCATTGAAAAAGAAACGGGCTTAGAAAGTGAAAGAACAACTGTTAGCTCCGTATTTATCAATCGTTTGAATAAACGTATGCGTTTACAAACCGATCCAACCGTTATTTATGGTATGGGTGATGACTACAAAGGTAACATTCGTCGTAAGCATTTACGTCAAAAAACTGATTACAACACATATGTTATTAGAGGCTTACCACCAACACCAATCGCCATGGTTGGAAAAACATCGATTGATGCGGCATTGCATCCAGCAAAAACAAGTTATTTGTATTTTGTTGCCAGTGGTGACGGTGGCCATTATTTTTCAAAGAATTTAAAAGAACACAACCGTGCTGTTCGTAAATACATTTTAAAGAAATAAATTGAAGAGAGTTATTGTGCAAGCAAAATTTTTAGTAATCGAAGGCCTTGAAGGCGCAGGTAAAAGTACCGCAGTAAGCACTGTGATTAGTTGGTTAGCGGAGCAGGGGATCACCGATGTGATAACCACACGTGAACCCGGCGGCACAAAATTAGCCGAAAAGATGCGTGCTATTGTTAAAGAGGTTGATACCGAAGAGCCGTTGACTGAATCTGCCGAGTTAATGCTAATGTATGCAGCACGTGCACAATTAGTTGAAAATGTTATTAAACCAGCATTAGCGAAAGGTCAGTGGGTGGTTGGAGATCGTCACGATCTTTCTTCTATTGCTTATCAAGGTGGAGGCCGTGGTTTTGACATTACGGTGTTGAATACACTACGTCAAGTTGCTATTGGCGACTTCAAACCTGATGTGACATTATTGTTAGATATCGATCCTGCTGTCGGTTTACAACGCGCAAAAGTACGTGGTGAATTAGACCGTATTGAACTAGAGCAACTGTCTTTCTTCCAACGTATTGGTGCTAAATACCAAGAGCTTGCTGCAGCTGATGACACTATCTATAGTGTTGATGCTGGACAGAATATTGATAATGTTCAATCGCAGATCCGTGATGTATTAGCCAACAATGTTGATTGCCATAACAGAAATGTTGATTAATTAGATGTTATATCCTTGGTTATTACCTCATTGGGAAAAACAGCAAGCGCAAATGACAGCAGGTCGTTTGCATCATGCTTTGTTTATTACCAGTCCTAACGGTATGGGTAAATTGTCCTACGCGCAGACTCTTGCCCAAACATTATTATGCAAAGAACCTATCGGTTGGGAACCTTGCCATCATTGCCATCCTTGCCAGCTATTCGAAACTAGTGTTCACCCTGATTACTATTTGGTTGCAACTGAACCGGGTAAAATTATTGGTGTTGACCAAATTCGACATATCAGTCAGAAGTTAAATGAACGGTCACAGCTTGCTGGTAATAAAGTGGTGATCATCGAGCATGCTGAAAGTTTTAATTTAGCATCTGCTAATGCGTTACTTAAAACATTAGAAGAGCCAAGCGATGGTAGCTATCTCATTTTGCTTGCCGAAAATAAGTCTCAGGTACTGCCTACTATTTATAGCCGTTGTCAGAAATTGCATCTGCCTGCCCCCGCAGAGCAGGAGTCAATGACATGGCTACAACAGCAGTTTCCGATAGAAAGTCCAACGCTGACTGCTATTCGCATTAATCATGGTGCACCGTTACATACGCTAAGTTACTTAAATAACGGTGATGATGATTTACGTAAAGAGATATTTGCAAATATTACCTTGTTAACAGCACAGCCAGCGGCGATCACTCGACTATGTGAAATCATTTCTGATCGTACTCTAGAGAAGCTATCTTGGTTACAATTTATCTTACTTGATTTACAGAAAGTTAAGCGTGGGGTGAGCATGGATTATATTGTCAATACCGATCAGCTTGAATGGTTAACTCATTTCTCAACGCAATTATCACAAGATAAAATTACTCAACTACAATCAGAATTAACAGAGCTTCGTCAGTTATTGATGCAAAATAATAATTTAACGGCTGAAACATTGGTTCTGTCATTTTTAATTAAACTAAAAAGATTCATAAATTAATATGTTAGTAGATTCTCATTGCCATTTAGATGGCCTAAATTACGATAGCATTCATACCGATCTTGCCGATGTTGTTAATAAAGCAACAGAGCGCGGTGTTTCGCATTTATTAAGCGTGTCAGTAACATTACCACGCTTCAAAACTATGATTGAACTGATTGCTGACTTTGATAATATTCATGCCTCATGTGGTGTTCATCCACTTAATCTTGAAGATGAATACGAAAAGTCAGAGTTATTGGCATTAGCACAAAATGAAAAAGTCGTCGCTATCGGTGAGACGGGTTTAGATTATTTCTATTCACCTGAAAACAAAGATATTCAGCAAGCGTCATTTCGTAATCATATTCAAGTTGCTATTGAACTAAATAAGCCACTAATTATCCATACGCGTGGCGCAGTTGACGACACAATACGTATCTTAAAAGAAGAAGGCGCAGAAAAAATCGGTGGTGTTATCCATTGTTTTACTGAGTCTGATGCGATGGCTGCTGCAGTATTAGAAATGGGCTTCTATATCTCTATTTCAGGTATTGTGACATTCAAATCAGCGAAAGATTTACAAGCAGTGGTTAAAACAATCCCGACCGATCGATTGTTAGTCGAAACTGATTCACCCTATTTAGCGCCTGTACCTTACCGTGGTAAAGAGAATCAACCTGCTTATGTTCGTGCTGTTGCCGAATTCGTTGCTGATTTACGTGGAGTAACCTTCGCGGAGTTAGCAGAGTCAACGACAGAGAACTACTTTAAGCTGTTTAACGCTAAAAAGTAATATCGATCTGAGTGTGATGGCAGCCCTATTTTTGACGAAAGAGTAGAGTGTGGTATTATCTCCGCAAATTTATGGCGCTGTTCGATCATTTCGCAGTACAAGGTCGATAAATTAATAGTACTATTTCAATAAATTACAGAACTATCTCGATATTCGTGTGACGATGTATCGAATTAATCATTATTTGGAGGCATTTTGGCCCACCTAGTTAGTTATACTTATAAAAAAGAAGATAAGAAAATTCCATTCTCATACCGAACGTTTCATCACATCTATGAAGCTGTCGCTGCAGAAGAAGGGATCGATCTAACGCAATATATGATTATGGAAAAACAAGTTGAAGATGTATCTAAGGGTACGAAAGCGGTAAGAGAATTCCGTAAAAACCATTTTACTAAATTAGGTTTTAGTAACGTTTGGTTTATTAAAGATGGTATTGAAGAATAACGATTAAAAAATAGTTTTAATAATTCATAATCTATAAATTGTTAAATCTAAATAATAGGTGGTCCTGGGCGGACCACCTATTAAAATAGCGTTAACTAAACGCTATGATAGTAACGTTAAACCAGTTGGTAAACTGTCACCAAAAATACGCTTCATTACCGTCTCATCTGAGCTTTGTACTTCACGTACGAGTTCTAACCAAGATTCCGATAATTTATTCTGAGTTAATTTTTCAATCACCGCATCTCTAACCTTATCTTGAATATCCATTTCTCTATCACCGGTTTTTCTGGCAATCATGACAGCCGCAAAAGCAATGTGTGGTTCTTTTTGCCAATTAGCTTCAAGTAATGTATTTAACCATGTTTCAACGATATGGCGTGGAATAACATTATGTTGGCTACCATAAAAAGCAACGCGCGATGCGATACGACCTAATGCCCACCAGTGCAATTGCTGATTTTGTGGTTTCTTTAATTTAGCCAGTAAGTATTCACCAAACTCAACTTTGAGCGCCACTGGGATGTGTTCTAGTGAGGCGGCAAGTCGAATAATATCATCGTAACTGCGCTGTTTAGCTTGGTTGATGATTTTGGCATGTTTGTTACTATCTTCAACAAAGTAGACAGAAATAGTATCGTATACTTCTATCTGTTGTTGCTCGTTAAGACCACCTGCAATACGACGCCATAAATTCCACCAGTCACTCCATGATTGTGTTGATTTGTTGTATTGAATCGCTGATTTGAAAATTGGCCAAATCTGCTCAATACGCCAATCATCCGCAGGATAACCAAAACCAGGACGAAGTAAGAAACTTGTCAGCTTCAACCAATTACGTTCATGCTGTTCAGTGCGGCGACGGTTTTTAGCAAACTGTAAACACGGTGCTGCAAGCTCACGTAACAAATCGGTATCCCAGGTATCACGTTTACCTAAGCGTTTATCTAGGTCATTACGCAATGATTTAACTAACTTAGGATCACTTTTTTTACTACTGGCACCATATACCGCTTCAATCAATTGAATTGCTTCTGGTAGTTTAGGGTTGCGTTGCTTAATATCATTAACGTTTTTAGTATCATCATTTGCGCTCTTGTTAGATAAACTCGGACGAACCGAAAATTCTAATGCCCAACGTTGTTTACTGTTGGTTTCGCTAACACACTCAAGCTGTAAAGTACCGATACTACTTAATTTACAAGACAGGTACACAGACTCAAAGCGTTTGTGGTCTTTGTGTTCAGGGATCGTCACCACAAAAGGTGGTAGGGGTGTTTTACCTTTAAGCTCAGTCTCAAACTCTTTTTCAATAATATCACCGGGTTTGAAATTACTTTCATGACTGGTGGTAGCAAGATTAAAACGAATTGGCTCACCGATTGTTAATGAAAATAAACGACTATCTAAATTAATAACTTGCTCATCTTCAGTTCCCTTTGGTAACAGACAAATAGATTGTGGCTGACCAGAGCGATCTATTATTTCAATGAAGTAGTTACGAGGGCTACCACCGCCAATTTGTTTTTGCTTACCCATCTTAGCAAAACCAAATTCAACCGCGCCATAAGCAACGGATAAATCTGGATTACCATTGTGCAGCATCTGAACTTTTTGTTGCTTCCAACCAGATAACACTTTTTCAATTTGTAATTTCACTTGCTGGCTATTAAAAATACCACCGTTAACGAGTATTGCCGCTGGCACGACAGCTGGATCGTAATCTTCTGTTGCTGTTACATCGTAATAAGTATGAATGAATTCAGCAATGTGTTTTGAAATGGCGGGATCAGAAGTATAAGGTAAACCAAATTCCACAACCGCATTTTTTCTGTGTGTTGGTAATTCGCTAAAGCTGCTATTTGGCAAGAAACCGTTGAACACCATATCGGTGACTTCATTTTTTGTTAGTTCACATGTCTTCGATTTTGCAATCAGTTTTGAACCGCGGCCAAGTAAGGTAATTGATGTCGTACTTGGTGGCTGTTCAGACAAAAACAGTTCTTTTGCTTGACGAGTTTGCTGAATTAACTGACCTAGTGATGCAGATTGCAAACGTTGTCCAGGTGAAATTCTTGATTCAACAATGTGGGCTAAGGCTAAATCGATGTTATCACCACCGAGCATTAAATGATCGCCTACAGCAACACGGTTTAGATTTAGCTCTCCATGCTCTAATGACATTTCGATTAAACTTAAATCTGTTGTACCACCACCGATATCACAAACAAGCATGGTTTTATCTTGTTCGATTAAATCAGTTTTAGCTTGTTTATTTCGATGATACCAGTCGTAACAGACGGCTTGTGGCTCTTCTAATAAAGTTACGTGTGTTAAGCCAACGAGATCTGCTGCTGCTAGTGTTAAAGCGCGAGCAGTATCGTTAAAAGAGGCTGGCACTGTGATGGTAATATTTTGATCTGCAAGTAAATGGTTTGGATTGTGGTAATTCCAAGCTGCTTGAAAATGTGCAAGGTAGCTTGCACTGGCGATAACAGGCGATACTTTTTCTATATTATCTTCAACAGCCCAAGGTAGAATTGCAGCCTGCGCATCAATGCTTGGATGGGACAGCCAACTTTTGGCGCTTGAAACTAAACGGCCTTTGGTTTTTGTGCCTAAATATCGCGCCCATTGACCCACAATTACGTTGGTAATTTCACCGTTAAAGTTAATTTTTTTCCAAGGTAAAACACAATCGGCTGGGGCAATTTCGTTGTCATTAAAGTGATAGCGGAATGAAGGTAATAACGGTTTTCTTGCAACTTCGCCAGGACCTACCAATTGGTCAACGAGGAATACAGATGCGCTGGCTTGATAATCATCGATATTTTTATAAGAAAGAACACTGTGGGTGGTGCCAAGATCGATGCCAATTACATATTGCGCTGTTTTAGAAACAGATGAGGGCATTAAAAACTCCATATAATAAAACTCAGGGCAAAGTGCCCTGAGTTACGTACATATTTATCAATATAAAGACGGTGTAAAGATGATACTAAATCATGTTTATTGACGAACCGTTAGTTCAATTTCCCAAGCTTCATCACTGTCGCTCGCGATTGCTTCAACTTTTAGTGTACCAACTTCAGTTACTGTCACTGACAGTGATACAGGTACAACATCACCACTATTGCGGTTAGCAGAGTCTAGCGTCACTTCGATGTCAGGTAGTTGCTCAAGATCTTCTGGTTGCCAGAAATCAAGGTGGGTACCAACAACATCTTCACGGCGCACTGTTGAACCGAAAAATTTAAACTTAACCGGTTGACCGACAACTAAACCAAATTGGTGGGTTGCCACATCCACATTAGACCCTTCTTCAAGACCAAATGGGGCGATACAAACAGCTTCTAGTGGCGGTTCAAAACCTGGGATTGCTGGCATTGAGCTTTCAACTCCCACGTAATATGAGCTCGCTAGGCCGCCTTTAATACGAACGCCTTTACCGTATTTTGCATAACCGTGATAACAAGCACCATTAGCAACGGCAAGGTCTAGATCAATTCCGGTTAATAGTTTTGCTTCTTCTTCAACGTCAGCAGTGATCAACCAGTCATTAATAATATCGATTAACTTAGAACTAATAGCATCAGATTTAAACACACCACCATTAAACAATACCGCAGTTGGCTTGATGAAATCACCAGCATCTGACTCGATTGCGTCATGCTGTTTATTCAAGAAGTGAGCTATGTGTTTAGTGATCGCTGCATCTTGTGCATACGGTAAACCAATCTGTGTTAATGCCGTGCGGGTATTTTGTTGTGGCATCTCTGTCACTGCTGTTGCAGGAAAGAAGCCGTCTAAAATGGTTTGTTTAACTTCATCGCGAGTCAGTTCTGTTTGCATTGTGCCTGCAATCAGTTTCGAGCCACGGCTTGGAATAACAATAGGCATTGCATCAACGTCACCGTCTGATAACAACTTTTCTTTTGCATCACGACAAGCATGGGTAATTGCTTGAATTTGCCAAGGTTGTAATTGCTTGCCTTCTTGCATTAATTTCATTTTTAGACGGTAAGCGAGGGCCAGATCCATATTATCACCGCCAAGTAGGATATGTTCACCTACGGCAACGCGTGATAATGTTAAATTACCTTCTGACTCTTCTACCGAAATTAATGATAAATCCGTTGTACCACCGCCGATATCGACAACTAAGATCGTATCACCAACATTTACTTGGTCACGCCATTCATCACCACATGCCTCTAACCAGCTATATACTGCCGCTTGTGGTTCTTCAAGTAAATTTAAATGTTTAAGGTTTAACTCTTGTGCCGCTTGCGCGGTTAAGTTACGTGCAGCTGGATCGAATGACGCAGGAATCGTGATTGTTACATCCTGTTCTGCAATCGGCGAATCAGGGTGTGCATTATTCCAAGCTTCAGCTAAATGGTTTAAGTATTGAGCTGTTGCTGTTACTGGTGATATTTTTTCAACTTCTTCAGGGCTTGAGAAGGGTAATATCGCATCATGCGGGCTGACTGTTGCATGACTTAACCAGCTTTTAGCGCTCGACACTAGACGAATAGGTGTTTTAAGACCAAGGTTGCGTGCTACATCACCAACAAGCGCGGTATTCTCAGCGTTCCAAGGTAATGGCGTTTGATCTTTGCTGATCTCATCTTCGTGCGCTTGGTAAACAAAAGAAGGCAGTTGATGCTTTTCAGTTACTGAACCAGGTGCTGAGAGCTGAGGAATTGCAAACAGTTGTTTAACTGCTTTATCACCTTCTTGCTCTAAATCGATATACGATAATACACAGTGTGTGGTACCTAAATCGATACCAATACTGTACTTTGCCGCTATTTCGTTCGTCGTTATGTCGCTCATAGTTCCACCTCTGCTGCAGCAACGATATTGGCGTTATGGCCTTGCGCAAGTTTAGGCAAGTTAACACTACTGATTTTCCAACCAGCGTGTACTAAGATGCCTCGGTAAGGGGCTGAACCCAATACGTTACCAATTAGTTTAACTTCAGATGGGTTAAAACCTTCTGCAACGGTGACTTGGCTTTCTTCTTCTTCGCTGCGGATCGGCGTGAAGCTAAAGTATTCATTGATTACTTTTTTGCTACCAGTGTGGATGATACGTGCTGCTGCACCAATTTGTTCATCAGTTGCACCGGTTAAATCTTCTTGGATGAAGTCGACGAAACGTGCTTCATTTTGTAATAGAGATAACAACTGACAAGCGGCCGCTGGACTTGCTTCTTGTAGTGGAGCTTTGATTTCGACAATCTTTTCAACTTCAACGATTTTCTCAACGTCGACGTGTTTGATTACCTCAACAATTTTTTCAACCTCCACTTTAACTTCAACTTCTTTTTCAACAATCTTTTCTATTTCAATTGTTTTTTTACCACCTCTAACGAGTGTTATTAATAGCAGAATGAGGGTCAGTGCGAATAAGGCAACATGCGCTGCATCAGGGCCTGTCGGTAGTTCAGAGATATTTGTAAGGTCGAAGTTCATATATTTTACTCAAGTTTGTATAAATCAATATTATCGGCGATTTTACCATAGTTATGTATGTTACGGAGTATAATGTGATTTTTTAGCTTATTTAGCCTGTACTTAGGAACAAAGAATAGCCATTTTAGCGGGATTAATTAGAAACGTATTTTTAAGCTTAGTTGTTTTTTAAAATAAATAAAAAAAAGCCCACTACAAATCCATGTAATGAGCTTAGGGAAATTGGTATAGCTGTAATATTAAATATAGTAAATTATTTACGTATATCAAATTAGCATTAAGTTATTGTGCGCCACATCGTAAAAACGTCACACAATAACTTGGCGACTTATTCGTTAAACAAGTTGTTATCACGAACAAGATCACGCGGGTAGTTATTTTTTAAACGTTGGTTTACGCGTTTACCTAAACCAAGCACGCTGCCTTCAAGCAATACTACCAGTTCACCTTGGAGTTGGTCTAAATTCTCAATCTCGATATCAGAGAAGTTAATATCTCGTCCCATGATGTACTGTTTCGCTTGTTCAATGTCGAGAGAAACAGTATTTTTATCACAATGATGACCAAAGGTACGAGCCCATTCATGCTGAGCGCGGAAGCCTTTTTTGAATTTTTCAGCAATCTTAATACCGATACGATCAAATTTAAATTTACCGATAAAAGCAGGGAACTCTTTCGGGAATAACCAGATTTCACTATCGCGATGATAGAAAACGCCACTTTCAAATTCAAAGCTAAATGCATCGCGGAAATAATCACGTATAGCATCATTTTCGATACGGCTAACTGGGCTGAATGGGAATATTAAGCGCTTTTTCTTTTTAATCGGGCGTAAACCTTGCGATTCTTTTTTAGTGAATTTAGCAACAAAGAAGCCTTCACTATCATAAATCTGTGGCCAAACGTGTAAGAAACCTTCGGCAGTTAAACAATTATTCGCGGTTGGGAATAAATCGTTAAGCGGGATAACTTCTGCATGGTCTGGATAGAGGTCGAGTAAATGCTGGCAAACGGCTTGGTTTTCAGTTTCGTTTAATGTGCAGGTCGAATAGATTAACGTGCCACCAGGTTTTAACGCTTTAAATGCACTTTCGATTAACTCTTTCTGAATATCAGCGATATCACTGATACTTTTTAAAGACCAATTAAGCATTGCTTTGTCGTCTTTACGGATCGCGCCTTCGCCAGAGCAAGGTGCATCCAATAATACGGCATCGAACATTTCAGGTAACCAAGTACCAAATACATTGGCATCATAGTGACTAAGCGCTATATTTTTGATACCGCAGCGTTTAACGTTCGCACTCAGTACTTTTAAACGGCTTGATGATAGTTCATTAGCAACGATGAAATTATTATTATTACATAATGCTGCTATTTGACTTGTCTTTGAACCTGGCGCTGATGCGCAGTCAAGGATGGTATTATATTGTGCAGTTACACCTGACACTTGCTCTTTGAATAAAGCAGTAACCGGTAGCATTGAGCTTGCTTCTTGAATATAGAAAAGGCCAGCAATATGTTCCCAGCTATTACCAAGTTTGGTTTCAGTATTTTCTTGTTCTAACCAAAACCCTTCTTCACACCATGGAATAGGGGATAATAACCATTGCTTTGTTTTAGCGAGTTGCTTAAATTCTTCAACAGAAATCTTAAGTGTGTTTACACGAACGCTGGTTTTCAATGGTGTTTTGCAGCAAGCAATAAAGTCATCCATAGAGAGATGGTCGGGAATAATGTTACCCATTAATGTAAGGTAATCTTCTGGCAGTTTTATATTGGAATGCACTTTACAGGCTCAATTGAATAATTAAGGGGGTATTTTATCATATACCCAAGTTACTTCAAGATGCTATATCAGAGACGAGCTTGGGTATATACTCCAGCTACTTCAAGGTCGGGATTGTTGAAGTAGCTGGAGTGGAGGTTTACTTAGCGGGTTTTTCTATCTTGGTATTCCATTTAAGCCAATCAGGATTAACCTCTTGGGCTAACTCAAATTTTGAAAACGGCGCTGCAATCTGGCTGTTATTACCTGAATTTGGTGTCGCAAACGCAATACCACCAGATAAAATCGTTTTTAATGACTCTGCTTTTAGTGTTGCACCAGTCAAACCGATATCGACATTAAACCCAGAGACAGCCCAAAATTGACTATCATTACGCACTAAGTGCTGATATTTTGGCTCGATGTTCAGCGTTATGAGTACTTTATCACTTTGCACTGACAATTCTGAGTGGGTAATTGAGCCAACTTCTATCTGACGGAAGTAGACGGGTGTACCGGCGGTTAACCCCATTAATCGTTCACTAATGACAGTGACTGATAACCCGACATCTTCAGAAGCAATATCTGGCGCGCTATCAAGGACTTTAAATCGCTTGACGATATTACCTTTACCTTTGGTCACATTGATATATGCACCTGCTAGTAGGGTATTGGCATTTTTAATACCGTCTAAGCCGACTTCTACACTTTCTAACCAGTACTGGCTACCCTGTTGGATGAAGTATTTTGCATAGTCAGTTTCTAATTTCGCTGTTGCTTCAATAAAACCTAGCTCTACTTTTAGTTTTATGTCGCTGATCTCGCCGACCTTAATACCCTTGTGCTTAATTTCAGTGCCCACATTGATATCAGAACCTGATGTGAACGTTAATGCCACAGTTGGGCGATCGTCAGTTGCGGCTGCAAAGCTACGGAACAGTTTATAATGTGTAGCTTTTGATTTAGCAAGGCTGACTTTGTTGTCATTAACTGGTTTGATGTTATCAAAGTTAATGCCACCAGCGACAATAGTCAATAACGATTCAGTCTGCACTTTTAAATTACTTAAACTACCAGAAATATCAATACCAGATACATCCCAAAATACGCTATTTTTATTGATTAAGTGCGCATACTGGCTAAGGATATCCAAGGTGATAATAATATGCTCATTGTCGGCAGCCAAACGGAAGTTAGCTACAGAACCCACTTCTAGCTTGCGATAATAAACTGGCGCACCATTTGAGATAACATGGTTAGGCTTACTCAATAGGGTAATGGTCTTATTAGCCTTAAACGCATTGCTACCTAATTTTGCAAGGGCAAGAGAAGGGTAGAGTTGATATTGTTGGTTACGGCGTTTTGATTTAAACACCGGATCATTAACAAGTTCGATGCCACCACTGACTAATGCTGAAATGGGAGACGACTTGATATTCAGACCTGAGATACTTGCATCGACTGATACTCCGCTTATATTAATAAATCGTGACGAACGGCGAAGTAGATGTGCATAATCTTGATAGAGGTTAACGTTTAAATCAATTCGATTGGTTTTGGTGTTAAACGTAACGCGGCTGATGTGGCCAACCGGGTAATTTTTGTAATAGACTTTATTGCCTACCGCTAAACCATTCGCATCATTCGCTGAAATCGAAACTTGTTTATGTGGAATAAGATCGTCAACGTTTGATACCAGATCAAAGGTGGTTTGTAGTTCGCCTTGCCCTGGGGTGAAGAGTATAAAGTTACCAGTGACAAGGTTTGCTACATTCTTACTTTCAGAAAGAGACAGGGTCGCTTTTTCAATCCAGAATAGGGTGCCGTCACGCAATAACTCAACTACCTCTGGGTCAACATCGGCATATGCTTTCGCAGTAGGTATTGCTTGTTGGGTTGCTGTATCTATTGATTGAGTAATGACTTGTGTGACTTCACCAACCTGTTGGCCATTTAGATAGATGTTGTTACCAATTTTAATGTCATTGGTATTAGCCAAATTAAATTCAATCTCAACCGCTCGCTCAGCATCACTGACATTGTGATATAAATTGTAGGCGCGGTTGTTTTCAGCTGGTTTACCATCAACAGGGGAATCAAACGCCAGTGCGCCGCTGATAATTGCGGTTAGACTTTCGGTTTCTATTTTTACTCCATCAAAACCAAATTCGGCATTGATACCACTAGCATTCCAAAATCGCGATGTGTCTTTTACTAGATAGCTGTATTGTTGCTTAATCACGGCTTCAATTAATATTTCATCAGTTTTTTTATCAAGTTTAAAACTGTGAACTTGGCCGACGGGGATCTTTTTATAGAAAATTTCTGAACCTGGACGTACAGACGCTAACTTATCTGCAGTTAAGCGTACGATCAAACCTTTATCATCGGGTAATGTATTAGGGGCTGTAAGTACAGCGTCAAACTCAATACTGAATTCGCCATCACCCGGTGATAAGTTGATGTAATTACCGGTAACCAGTGCATCCAGACCTGAAATGCCTGCTATTGAGGCTTTTGGAGCGACTAACCAAAACTGTGTATTACGGCGTAAAACTTGCTCCGCTTTACTGTCTATCTCAGCGGTAACATATACACCTTTAAGATCGTCATCTAATGCAATTCTTTTCACTTTACCGATATTCAAACCTTGATACTTGATCAGGGTTTTACCTTCCACAATGCCATTCGCATTGTCAAAATGAATACGTATTTCAATGCCCGCTTGCGCTATGCTTTGATACATGAGGTAAATCCCAAGTATGACGGCGACAATTGGCAGCAACCAGATAGGCGACATCACATTCGGTTTGTGTAATACAGGTTTAGGTGCATTACAATTATCCGGCATTTGTGGTTCGTTATTTTCTTTCATTTTTATGGTTTAAATCCCAAATTAAACGTGTGTCAAAACTTTCAGCGGCTAAGATTGTTAATACTACAACTAAACCAAAGCAAGTTGCTCCATATCCGGGATCGACTGAGAGTAAATTACCTCGGTTGATCACCGCGACCATAATCGATATAACAAACAAATCCATAATTGACCATTTGCCAATCCAATGAATTGCATTAAATAATAATAATTTTCGTTTTGGTGGAATAAATATTTTATTTTGAATAGATAATAAAATAAGCATCAAACCGATGATTTTAAATAAGGGCACTAAAATAGACGCGACGAAAATAATAATCGCGATGCCTAAATTATCACTTTTTGCCAACGCGATAGTCCCTGACATAATGGTATCTGGTGTGGCCGTACCCGTACTTGTCAATGTACTAATAGGTAAGAAATTAGCAGGGATCATCATGAACGCTGCGGTGATTAAATAGGCCCATGTTTTTTGGATACTACGCGGTATTCTAAAGTGAACACGGGTAAAACAACGCGGGCATCGCTGTCGTTTAACTTCCAGCTCGACACTGATAAGTAGACTACATTCTTGGCATCTTGCGATTTGATTGTCTTTAGCGTTTTGCATTTTTTTCCATCTTTTGCCAGAAAAGTTCCAGGTTTAATCCATACATAATAAGGCTTGAAATAAACATGAGTGAGACGAAACTCAGTAACCCAAGTTGAAATTCAATGTCGGCAATATCTGATAGTTTGAATACCGCGATTAAAAAGCTAACCAGATAAACTTCTAACATACTCCATTCGGTAAAAAAATTAACCAGTTTGAGTAATAATACTAGCTGTGGGGTATTACGTTTAGTCAGTAATAATATACAAACTTGTGCCAGACAGGATAAAAATAGAAAAGGAGCAACAAAACTACAAAAAATAACGAGTAAACCGACGAAATAAAACTTCTTCTCAAATAAAACCCACGCACCTTGAATCAATGTAGCTGCTTCTTCAACTCCAAGCATAGTGATGGTAAACATAGGAAATACATTGGCGATAACAACGAGAATAAGCCCGGTAATTGAAAGCGCTAAAATGGTACTAATCGAAAACAATGTATTTGTATACAATAGACTATTGCAGCGAGGGCAGTGTGCATGTTTATTTTTTTCTAAAAGCACATGCTCAACAATCAGATCACATTTATTACAGACATTAATATTGGTCATTGATACCCGCTAATAGCTAATTACTCATGCTTTCTTCGTATGTTGAAATGTAGCACATATATAGTGCGTTCATTAATAGCATTATTTTATCGTAAATATCAACAGCATCACAAGTTATCATCACCGGTTTCTACCAAATAAGACTTATTTAGTATGTGGTAACGACAATCAAGTAAATTTTATGCATTGTTTACGTTATTGCTCTAAATTGGTTTTACCCTAAATGGCTTAGAGTAACCGCTCGTCTACTGTGATCACAATGATCGCTCTATGCCGAAACTGCCCCATTCTGGCTTAGAGTCCTTACTCTGTCATAATATGTGCATATCGATTTGCCATATATTTGCTCATGTGTGTAATTTGTCATATCACAACAGCACAATTGAACCCTATTGCGAGTTAAATTGTGATCCAGCTTTGGTTAGATTAGATATTATGAAAAGGCGCTCTCCCTCCTATAGTGACTTGTATCCCATATTACAAAAGTATTAGAAATAAGCATTTCAATTAGAATTGACGCGAAAGGGCTATTCACTAAGAAAGTGCAAAATGATTTATCCAGAATTACGGGTTAATATCGGTTTTAAAGGGTCAAAACAAGCATTAGAGAGGGTATTAGACCTGAGTGGTGAAATGTATTGCGCATTATCGTCTTTATGTTCAATAGGCGCATATTGCTGCATTTACCTTAAAATAAGAACACGTCCCAAGCATTGAGCGCCATACGACAAACTGCTCTGCTTTCTTATAACATAACTAATATGTATTATTTCATAGATTTAACTATGAAATAATGTGGTAACTCTATGTGCTACACTCTTTAAGGTAGCGCGAGCTGTCCAATTAAACAATATAATACAAGGCGATACGGTTAGATGTTCGATATATTACTAGAAGTCACAGGAGCTATTCTTACAACAGTTATCTTCTACACTGTTTTACGTGGTACTAGACATCCTCTTATACAACATCAGCCAGGTATCAACCAAATTATCATCGGTTTTGGACTGTTATTATTCAGTTCGATCATCGATATTACAGACAATTTCCCCTCCCTTAACTTCCTCGTGCTAATTGGCGATACTGAGTTGCAAGCATTTCTAGAGAAAGCGGTGGGGATGACCCTAGGTCTGTTGTTTCTATCAGAGGGTTTTAAACGTTGGATTCCCAGCATTAAGGAACTGGTAAACACCCGCCAATCACTCAACAATCTAACAATTGAACTTGATATGCGGGTCCAAAGACGCTCAATAGCGTTAGAGCAGAGCAACGAAAATTTAAAAATTGAAATATTTGAGCGTAAGAAAGTAGAAAAGCAACTCAAACATCAAGTACTCCACGATGCACTAACCACGCTCCCCAATCGCTCTGCTCTCATCGAGTTTCTTGAACACGAAATATTAAGCTCAGATGACCATGATTATTTCAGTGCCATACTGTTTTTAGATCTGGATAATTTTAAGCAAGTTAATGACTTGCTTGGGCATGGTGTCGGTGATTCAGTGCTAAAAATTATCGCGGATCGTCTAGCTAATCAGTGTCTTCCAAAAAATCGATTTATCGGTCGCCTCGGAGGAGATGAGTTTGTGCTGGTCATGACCAAATTAAATCCAGACCTACATGTTGCCGAAGAATTGGTGAAGACAATGGCTCAACAGATAATAAACACTCTCGATAAACCTATATATTTGTCTGAACATAAGCTAAAAGTATCTTGTTCTATCGGCATCAAACTATTTTTAAATAAGAAGCAGGAAACCGTTTTCGATTTATTAAGGCAGGCAGATATAGCGCT
>Ga0209396_1002663_pt1 | contig 18504 bp, 16 predicted proteins | sample GOMGulsemesocosm_6_FD_184638 | JGI IMG/M metagenome (GOLD analysis project Ga0209396, IMG submission 184638) | Methane-oxidizing microbial communities from mesocosms in the Gulf of Mexico - GOM8C Gulf of Mexico (SPAdes) (version 2) | ecosystem: Environmental > Aquatic > Marine > Cold seeps...
AAGTAAACGCTGATTATGCTGTTAAGCTTTTTGATTTAGAGCATAATATATCTGTAGGTGTGCGTTTGCATGAAGATGAAATCAATCGTAGTCACTTTGAAGAAATTTACAGTATGCAAGATGGTGAGGCTGTATTTAATGAAGGTTCCGCTTATGATACAGCCCATAATACTGAATCTACAAAGGCCCTATCTATTTATGTTGAAGACAGTATCACAGTTGATAAATTAACTTTATCTGCAGGTTTGCGTAGTGAATATATGGATATGCATTACAACGACAAAGTTAAAACTGATGATTGGCAGGATAAAACTACTAGTATTTTATTACCAGGCTTAAGTGGTTTTTATAAACTATCTGAAAATGCAGGTCTATTAGCTGGCGTTTATCAAGGCTTCTCACCAAGTAGTCCTAAACAAGGCTCTGAAATTGAAGTTGAGAAAAGTATAAACTATGAATTTGGTGGTCGTTATAATAATGATGATCTAAAAGTTGAAGTTGTCAGTTTCTACAATGATTATAGTAACCTTAAGGGAAGCTGCTCACAATCAAACTGTCCTGATAACGATAATCTTGATTTGGAATTTAATGCTGGTGAAGTGATTGTTTACGGTCTTGAAAGCCAAATTAGTAAAAGCTTTAGTTTGACTTCTGCTTTTGACTTACCAATTAGCTTAGTTCATACCTATACCCATAGTGAATTTCAAGAAACTTTTGAATCTGATTATTGGGGTAATGTAGAAGCTGGTTATGAATTACCTGATTTACCTGAGCATCAAACGACACTTAATCTAGGTATTGACGCAAATGATTGGCAATTCAATTTAGCGATTAAGTATGTTGGAGAAATGTTAGATCAAGGTGGTGATCGCGATATTCATTCTCAAACAGAATCCTCAACTATTCTTGATGTTTCAGCTAGTTATGAGTTAGGGGATTATGGCCGTATTTATGGTAAAATTGATAACTTAACTGATGAAGCCCATATTGTAAGCCGAAAACCTTATGGTTCTCGACCTGGCAAACCAAGGTTAATGTCTATCGGCTATAAATACCAATTCTAATACTTAAAAGTATAAGAATTCTAGTATAAAAAAGACAGTTTTGGCTGTCTTTTTTTCCTTAATACTTTTCATATATTAATTGACTTAAATTAATATTTTAAAGGTCCATTTCTATTATATTGTTGTTTTAAAATAAAACTGAGAAGTGCTGTGTTAGATATTTTATCAAAAAGTTTATTAGAATTACCTTTGTATTTTACAGATGCCAATAAACGTATTTTTGTAATATATTTAGTATCCGCAATTGTTTTATCTATTCCTGTTTTTATAAAAGTAAGTAATACAAAAACATTACCCGAATTTTTTAAGTTTTTATTACCTAAAGATGTTTGGTTACATGAAAGTGCTAAACAAGATTATAAGCTCTGGATCTTAAACAAAGTATTAAAGGCATTTCTATTTGGACCTATCGTTTTAACTATGGTGCCAATTGCATTAGGTTTATCTAGTTTATTAGAAACAAGTTTTGGTACTTTTGAACCTTTTGTCCTTGCACATTGGCAAGTGGTCGCTATTTTTACAACCGCTCTGTTTCTAGTTGATGATTTTACACGGTTTCTCTTGCATTGGATTTTACATAAAATTCCTTTTTTATGGGAATTTCACAAAGTGCATCATTCCGCTAAAGTGTTAACTCCTTTTACGATATACCGTTCTCATCCAGTTGAAAGCTACTTGTATGCATGCAGAATGGCAGTTGTACAAGGAAGTGTAGTTGGTGTAGGTTATTATTTATTTGGCGCTACTTTAAGCATGTATGATGTTTTAGGCGCAAATTTATTTGTATTTATATTCAATTTTTTTGGTTCTAATTTACGGCATTCACATGTGTGGTTAAGTTGGGGGGATACAATAGAATCTGTATTTATAAGCCCAGCCCAGCATCAAATACATCATAGTGATAACCCGATACATTTTGACCGTAATTTAGGCTCTGCACTATCTGTATGGGATAGGATGTTTGGTACGTTTATAAAGGCATCTCAGGTAAGTAAAATATCATTTGGCGCAGGCCAATATGATGCAGGGCATGATAGTATCCTTGATATTTATTTAAAACCATTCTCTATGGCTATAAAGTCATTAAAATTTAAAAAATAACTTTATACTATGCATTTATCAATCTTATGAATTTGTTTCTGTAAAGTATTATAGTTAAAGGGCTTCACTATAAATCCAGTCACTTTTGCTGCGATAATTTCTTTTATTTTGCTTCTTTCATCTTCACTGGAGATCATCAGTACTGGGATTTTTGCTAGCTCAGATTCAGAGCGTACTTTTTCAAGAAGTTGCTTGCCATCTAAGTTTGGCATATGCAAGTCGGTGATTAATAGGTCATATCTTTTTTTATGTAACAGGGTTAAAGCCTGTAAACCATCAATTGCTTCATCACAATCTGCATGGCCTAAATCGCGTAGCATATGCAATAAAACATGACGCATAGTAGTCATATCATCAACAACTAAGATTTTCATATTCGACAAATCCTTTTGCACACATAATTAGCAATAAAAATAGTGCATGTTTAGTAAATATGCAACATTGATTTGGGAGTTTATTATTATTATTAAAGTAAATAATGACTATTCTAATCGTAAGTTTAAGCTGTGTGAGCATAAAATGATTCAGTCTATTACCAATTCTATTTAGACCATTTAGATTGATTATGTATTTAACTGATTGCAATAATGGATTTACCATTACAATATTTATCTGGTGTGTTAACTTAACCTCCAATATTTTGAGGGAACTGTTTAGTTTTATGCTGTAATTCACGTGAATTGCCATAATAATAAATGACAGTGACTTCTTCTCAATTACTTATTATATCAATGTTATCAATCATATTTTTACCCTAAAATATAATTAAGATCATATCAGGTAGAGATAATTATGTTGTATGTAAGGGTAATATATTACTTAAATTTGTTACCCAATTTCACACTTTATATCATGATAACATTTATGCTTATTTAGCATCAATTATCATAGATTTAACTTTAGATTCTAAGCGTGTCAGACCTGTTACTTTACCAATCTTCAAAGCTTCATCAGTTGTTTTGTTTTTATGGAAGTATGCATCAAGTGCAAAAAAAGCACCCACTCTATTGCCACTTGCGCAGTGTACTAAGGTTTTTTTATCCGATAGTAACTTACTAAAAGTATTAATTTTATCTTGATTCAAATCTTCAATACCTCGGATCTCTATATTTAAATATGTCATACCAAGAGATTCAACGATTTCTTTTTCGTTAAAAAGTTTAAACTCTCCTTTTGATCTTAAATTAATAACTTGTTTAACACCTTGTTTAGCAAGTAACTTAAGATCAGAAATACTAGGTTGACCGCCCGTAATATAGTTTTCTTGGTATGTGCTTGCATTTTTTAGCGAGATATTTTCAATCGTAAGCGAGTTTTGTGAAAATGATTCAAATGTAAAAATCAATAACACAGATAGTATTATTTTTTTTAGTAACATGAATAAGTAGTTCCTTTAATTTTAATGATTAGATTATAAATGAGTTATACCATTTCCGTTAATTAGCAGGTCAATCAGCGGGAACTAGTATCTATAAATTTTATAATTTCAGTTAAGTCTAAAATACAATCTTTGATATAATTATTCTATATTTAGCAATGAAATATTGAAAAAGACAAACAATTCAATAACCCTTTACATGGCATTACTTAGAGAAAATTTTAATTAAATTAGAAGCGGAAATGGGATTTGAAGAAATGGGAGAGCAAATAAAAATAAAGTGTTTTAATAATGATCCTATCATTAAATCTAGTTTAAAGTTTTTACGTAAAACGCCTTGGGCTAGAATGCCGGTCGAACAATTATATATTAATTGAGACTTTGCTGATTCAAAAAATAACCCAAATGATTTCTCTTGGCCATCTAAGTAGTTTTTTATTTTAATAACAAGGATCTAAAAAGTAACATTCGCGTAATATTGTTTCTTTAACTAATCTTGTAACTGACTGGGCCTCAGGAGATGTGATTTATGAAACAGCTTTATGTTTATAGTATTTTATTTTTATCTTTAATATTCAGTTTTTACGTATCATCAGAAGTTCGAATTAATGGATTTGCTTCAATTGTTGCGGGTCAAGATACTGATGATAAAAGCTTTGTTAATTCACCTTATTCAGATGAAATTGATTTTAAAGCAGAAAGTAAATTTGCTTTACAAATTAGTGCTGATTTATCGCAAGGCCTCAGTGCAACAGCACAGATTATTGCTAGGGGCTCAAATGACTTTAATGCTGAATTTGAATGGGCGTATTTAAGTTATGAGTTAAATGATAATCATACTATACGAGCAGGAAAACTAAGGTTACCTTTTTATAAATATTCTGATTATTTAGATGTGGGTTATGCTTACCCTTGGATCCGCCCACCTCGCGCTATGTATAGTCTTACTTTTAGCACCTATGAAGGTTTAAGTCTCTTAAGTAATTTCTCTTTAAATGATTGGGATATTGCTTCAAATATAATTTACGGCAATGTAGAAGATACATTTTTTGAAACGACCAATCCTACTGAAGGCCAACTCAAAGATATATATGGGATTAATTTACAAGTAAGTAAGGACTGGTTTAGTGCTTATATTGCTTATGTTGGAACCGACGTATTTATCCCAACCTCTAGTATTGAAACTGTTGCTCAAATTACAGAAGCAGTATCTCCAGGAAATGGTACTCAAATCAGCTTAGATTCTGATTACGGTGACTTTTTAGGATTAGGTTTTACAATTGATTATGCTAATTGGTTACTTAATACTGAATGGTCACAGATAGCAATCGAAGAAAGCTTAACACTTGATAATGAGCAATGGTATATCAGTATAGCTTATCGTTTTGATACCCTGACACCTTATGTAAGCTACCAAGCTACTGAAAGTAAAAGAAAAACAGCTAATATTTCCAACTCTCTGTTACCCGTACAAATCCATCCAGCACAGCCACAATTAAATAATTTTTTACAAAGTGCATTAGATGGACAAATGTTTGAGTATAACGCCTATACTGTAGGGGTTAAGTATGATTTTCATGCAAGTGCTGCACTAAAATTTGAATATAATCGCTATGACGATATTGTAGATATAGGAAGTTTAGGAAGCTTTGAAAATCCAGAGAGCTCAGGTAATTTTTCTGTTGCTATCGATCTAGTATTTTAGGGGATTATGATGAAACTTAAATTGTGTATTCTTCCATTAATTTGCTGCAGCCATTTAACTTTGGCCGATATTGCAGTTATTGTTCACCCATCAAATAATAATTTAATGGATGCCTCAGCAATATCAAGGCTGTTTTTAGGGAAATCAAAAAAATTTCCCGACGGTACAGTCGCTATTCCACTTAACCAAGTTGAAGCAAGTACTTCAACCAGTCAATTTAATTCAAAAGCATTAAGAAAGTCTTCTAGTCAGCTAAAAGCCTATTGGTCAAAGCTTGTATTTACTGGGAAGGGATCACCACCAAAAAGTGTAGACGATGATACAGCTGTTTTACAATTGGTCTCATCGAACCCCAATATTATCGGTTACGTTGACTCTAATGTTTTAACCGACAATGTAAAAGTATTGACCACTTTTTGAATCTATTTGATGATAATACGATATAGGACAAGGGTTCGTTAGCTTACTTTTGTCTGTTTAATGACTTAATATTTTAACTGAACATTTATATTGTCAAGTACATCAACTGATTTCAAGTATGTTAAATGTGGTTTAATACACTTGCTTGTTATACAATATACCATTGTGTCTTTTACTTTATTAAAATAATCATGCAAACCATAGATCATATCGCTGAACAATATGTAAAGTTATCTCTTAAAATTGGCCAACATAGTGAATATTATGTAGACGCATATTATGGACCGAATCAATGGCTATTAGAAAGCAATAAAACTGATTTAAATACTCTTTACAATGACGCCAGTAAACTTGTTTTAGCTATTGAGAAAATTGTTGAAAGTACTCAATCTCATCGCGCACATTATTTATCAATTCATATAAAAGCATGTTTGACATATATAAACCAATTACTTGGAAATAATTTAAAGTTTATCGATGAATGTAAAGCTTTATATGACGTCAGCCCTCCTCTATTTGATACGCATTATTTTGATTCAGTCCTTATGCAGTTAGATTCACTTGTGCCTGGAACAGGTGATTTAAATGTAAGGATGAATGATTATCGCCAGGATTTCATTATTCCTGTTGAGAAACTTAGCACTGTTTTTGATGCTGCAATCGATGAAGCTCGAAAACGGACATTAAAATTCATTGATATTCCGAAAAACGAAAATTTTAATGTTGAATTAGTTAATGATCAGGTTTGGAGTGCATACAACTGGTACAAAGGTGATAGCTATAGCCTAATTCAGCTTAATACTGATCATCCTATATTTATCGATCGTGTAATAGATTTAGCAGCACATGAAGGGTATCCAGGACACCATATATTTAATGCTTTGATCGAAAAACATTTAGTAAATGAAAGGGGTTGGATTGAATATTCAATATATAACCTTTTTTCTCCTTCGTCTTTATTAGCTGAAGGCAGTGCAAACTACGGAATTGAAGTCGTATTTCCTGAACAGGAAAGATTAGAGTTCGAACAAAATTATTTGTTTCCCTTGGCAGGCATTGAGCCTGAGAAAGCAAAACTTTATTATGAAATTCAAGCAGTTTTACATCAATTATCATACGTTGATAATATGGTTGCGCAGAAGTATCTTGATAAAGAAGTAAACTCAGAAGAAGCTGTTGTACTACTAATGAAGTATGCACTTACTAGCGAACAACGTTCAAGGCAAAGGCTAAAATTTATTGAGTTTAACCGTTCTTATGTCATTAATTATAATTATGGACAAGATTTAGTTAAGGATTACTTAGCGGGTCAGGTTAAAAACGCGAGTCATGAAGAACTATGGCGAGTATTTTCTAATTTATTATCTGAGCCTAGAACGGGATCTATGATGAAAGTATGATTTAATTCACGTTAAGGCCATTCATTTATGGCCTTACTGAGTAATTACATATTAACTGTGATGTTTTTTCTTAGAATCTAACAACATTTTCCAATGAATAACTGGTTCTGGAAGTTCAGGTACTTCGCCATCAAATTTTGCAACATTAAGTAGCTCTTCTATTTCAATTCGACGTCCCTTATGAATAAAAACACCTCGAACATATGCTACTGCATGTAAGGTGTTTTCTGATTCAAACCTTTGTTCAATATAATAATACTTTTCATCCCAGCCAATCATTTTTGTCTTGATATCAAATTTTTGAAATGGCTTTATCTCCCTGATATATGTAATTGAACAGGCATTCATTATTGGCATCCATTTATCTTTAATAAATAGATTCAACAGGCCCATTTCAGCCATTAGCCATGTTCTAGCAAGGTCCATCATAGCTAAGTATCTAGAATTATTCAGATGAAAATTAATATCACAATCACTTGGCAGTGCTCTAAATGAAATTGAGCCCTCATCAAGTAAGCCAATTCGATAGCTGAGCTTTTTAACTTTAAATAACAAAATATAGAATAAACGAAAATATAAATTCATGAAAACACACCTTAAATAATGAATTTAGAGTATAGCTAGCATTTTAATGGAATAAAAACTCTATTTTTAACTAAGTTATAATTTAAAAGCTAAAAAACGGGCCTAAAGGCCCGTTTGGTATATTCGCAACTGCATTTCTACAATTGTTATAACAAGGATTAGTTCATTTTCACTGTTATGCTTACACCAGAGTAATTTGTTGATGTACTTGCATCAATGTAACGCCATCCTTTATTTGCGGTTACTGTAAAGCTTTCATTATTACCAAGTGTTGAAGACTTTGCTTGTGCGTTAGAAGCTGATGCCCATTGGTCAGCATTAAAATGAATATTTACATCACCATCACCACCATCAGTTGACACTGTTAGTTGTGTATTATCACTTTCAATCCAAACATAGAATGAACTTCTGCCACCAGATATACACTGTGTAACATCTGAATGTAGTTGACCATAACTGATCGTTGCTGAGCCACAATGTGCAGGTGGTGTATTATTCGGATCTAATGGATAAGGGTCTGAATTATCTCCCATGCCATCACCATCAGTATCTAACCACTCTGTTGAATCTGTAGGGAATGCATCAGAATTATCTCCATAGCCATCACCATCAGTATCTAACCACTCTGTTGCATCTGTTGGAAATGCATCTGAGTTATTACCATGTCCATCACCGTCTGTATCTAGCCATTCAGTTGCATCATTGATAAATGCATCTGAATTATCACCATATCCATCACCATCTGTATCAGCCCACTCATTAGGATCATTTGGGAATGCATCTTGTGAATCAACTACACCATCACCATCGGTGTCTACAGGAGATGTTCCACCAGTTAACTCATCCGTAATTTCATAAGTATTGATAGTGTCTTTTTCTGTCATAACAGCAACGCCTAAACATTGACCTGCTGTATCTGTAATTGCAGCACGACGTTTACCAAACCATTTCCAAGAGCTTACGCTATCGTAAGTTTCACCCTGTTGAAGTGTTTTAAAGCCAAAGCCTTCGCTTAAAGTGCCGGTTTCATTATCAACACGGTAAATTCTAACTGGAGTTGAACTGGTATTGGTAAATGAGAAATCAGCTTCAAAAGGTCCCGTTAAATGCTTCTCCATTAAATCACAACTACCAATAGTATTAGCAGCAGGTATAACTTCTGGGGCAGCAGCATTTGCAACAATTAGGTCATCAATTGTAAAGTTAGCTGACGTATTATTAAGTACGCCTACACTTAAACAATTCAATCGCGTATCTGTTACCGCAATTCTACGATTACCGTACCATACATCTGAAGTGTAGCTTTCGCCTTTAGCTAATGTGCCATAGCCATGGTCAAAACCTGTTGCTGCACTTTCATATTTTGGTTTACCTGTTAAGTTATCAACTCTAAATAACCTAACCAATTCATCTGATGTATTTGTGATAGTGAATGCATGAGATTTATCAAGAATCATATGAGGTTGAACTAATGCACAACTCCCTAATTCATCCTGTGCAGGAATAACTTCTTGCTTAACATCTTTTACTAAATCAGCTTCTATAGTGAATGAATTATTATTTTCAGCCATTACAGCAACACCCAAACAATTCATATTGTTATCAGTAAGCACCATGCGATCTGCTACTTTCCAAGTGCTAGATGTATAAGTATCACCTTGATTTAACGTTTTATAGTTTTTACCAAAGTTAGGAGTGCCCTTATTATTATCTAACCAAAATAGAGATACAGGTGTATTTGTGGTGTTTGTAAATGTAAAGTTTGTTGTATTTGCATCTATAGGACGCGCATATTGTTGTGCTAAATCACAGCTTCCGATTGTATCAGCAGCAGGTGTTTGTGCGTTTATAGGTGCAATAGCTTCTGAATTTGCAATAACAAATGCTTCAAAGCCACTTTGTGTACGTTCAGCAACACCTTTAATAACTTCAATATAGGCCGAATTATCACCGGCTTGTAACGCAGAAGTTAAGTTTTCAACTTCAGTTGGATGCTCTTCTGCTAAGTATCGCATTGCAAAATAGCTCCAAGGATATAATTCATCATAGCCATAAGCCATAAATAATAAATTATATAAAGGAGGAATTGTTTCCCCTTTTAAGGTGTTTAAAGTTCTTGGGTGATCATTACCATTAGCCATGTATTCAGCCATGCCTTCTGACCAAGAAACATTGTAATCAAATGAACCATATGTGCCTGCTTTTACATATCTGCCATCTAAGTAGTGAACAAATTCATGACGTAAGTTGTAAATTTGATCTATATATTGACAAGAACCGCCAACCCAATCATCTGGACATTGCATTGCAATAAAGCGAGCTTGGTTTGTATCTGAAGTTGGTGTACCTTCTAAATACATACCCCCATTATCTGTGCTAATACCAAAGAACTCAGGTGCATATTTTTCATAATCAGCTGGGCTTGCGAATGCGATTACTTCGATAGTATCGTTTTTATCACCTGCTACTGGCATACCATTGGTATTAAAAAATGCATGAAATTCGGTTTCTTGTAATGCCATGTCTGCACACGATTGATCTAGCGTTGCTTGACTGATACTACTTTGCGCTCGGATTGTTATCTTATCAGTACATGCATGCGATACTGTTAAAATATCTGATTCTTTTGGTGGTACAACACAGTTACCAAATAAAGAGTCTGACTCTTCACATAAACGCCCTGCTGACTCTAAGTAATTTTTTGTAATGATTTTCTGTGTTGTTTCTACAGAAATGTCTTTAATAACTTTGTCATGTACTTCAAGTACAGTACTATCAAAACGTGCTTTTGCTTCATCTGTTGCAATACTTGAAACTTTACCTAAAGCAATCATAGTATGTGGTAAAATCCACTTTCTATCAGCTTCGGTTGACCAACGCATATCTAACGAAGTTTCACCCAAGAATGCAAAAGAACGTAATACAGATAATACGTCTAGTATATTTGTATTTATTGCTGACTTAACACTTGAATCACCATAATATGCAGCTGAGCCAATTGCACCTAATAATGCCATTGTTGCATCACCAGAGTTACTGATAGAAAATGGGTTTGTAGTCAATGAGTGTGTTTGAATTATCGCTAGTAGATGTGGTAAATGATCTTTATAGTAAACAGCACCTGCATTGTTTTCAAAGTTATTTAACGCTTTAGCATACCCTTCTTGAATTACAGCACCTGTGCTGCTTAGTAAACCACTCATCTTAGCCACTGCTTGTAAAGCGATGCTTAAATTTGAAGCTTCAGCATCAGTCATTGGCGCTGCATAGTATTTATATGAACCTAAAAAGTATAAAATTTGGTTTAAATCAGGATCTGCAAGGTCATTGGTACTTGCTAAGTAATGAAGCGCTTCAGTGACATCTACAATAGGGTCTACACTTGCACTGGCTATTGCTTCAAAGTCACTATATGAGGCTGCTAAAATAGTGGGAATGCTACTTCCGTAACCTGTTTTTGATGAAATAGCAGGAACAGGTAATGACACTTGGATATTAGTATCAAAAACGATGTAATCACCCATCGGTGGTGGTACGTCACCGCCTGTCACAGATACCATTAAACTAGTTTGTTCTATATTACCTGAAATTCTAAAATAACGATTACCCGCTCTTGATGTGAATGTTAAGCTTTCATCGTTTGTTCCAGCTGTTTTACTTGAAGCTTCTTCATTACCGCTCCAATCATCACCATCAAATAAAATGATGTCTGCATCACTTCCTATAAATGTACCTCCAGATGTTGAGATTGTAACTTGGCTATTTTCATAAGGGACATTGATAAAAAGATAGTGACCGTAGTCTGTTATACATTGCATTTGGTTTACAGGAACTTCGCCCTGCCGATCTAATGTTTTAGTGCCACATAATTGGGCTGCTTGTGCTGAACCCATATTTAACGAAAATAGAACGGCACTTGCTAGTAATGTTTTTTTTGTAGTTATCTTCATATTAATTCACTTTATTGCTCAAATAACAGGGCACTTTACTCTGAAAACAGAGGGCTCCTTCACTGAAATCATCAAAGAAGCTGACAATGACAGGTGTCCAAATTCATCCATCTTAAAAGAAACATATGTTAACGTAATGTTTCTAAATTGAATATATAACATTAGATATATTGTATGCAATATATAAATTCGAGTCTAAAGTGAACTTAATGACTATAAATTTAAATAAACACATAAAATCAATGGATTGCTGAGCATTGACATAAAAGTAAACGAATGTAAACGAACTGTTGAGATTATTGAAATAGTAGGAGTTTGATAAATGAGTTGGTGATTTGAATGTGGAAATATCAATTAAAAGGAAGAATAGTAATAGGTAATAAAAACCGTTTTAGTTAAAATATAAAACGGCTTTATTTTTTATTTTAGTATCATTTAAAATTCAGCATTATGATAAACATTTTGAACATCGTCACAATCTTCTAACATATCAAGGAAACGTTCAAAAACTTCAACATCATCACCTGATATAGCTGTCATATTTTGTGGAACAAAAGAAATTTCTTCAACATCTAATGTAACGCCCATTGCATCTAATACGGTTTTAGTATTGTTAAATTCAGTATGCGGTGCAAAAACAGTAATTTTACCATCTTCACATTCAACATCAGTAACATCCACATCAGCCATCATTAGTTCTTCTAATACAGCTTCATCGTCATCACCATCAAAAACAAAAATAGCAAGGTGATCAAACATATGTGAAACTGAGTTTTGAGCACCAATCTTTGACTTGGCTTTAGTGAAACAAACACGTACATCAGCAAAAGTTCTACTGTTATTATCTGTTAAACAGTCAACTATAATCATAGTGCTACCTGGTGCATAGCCTTCATAACGTGTGGAGCTATAATCCTCGCCGCCGCCGCCTTTCGCTTTATCAATAGCACGGTCAATTACATGGCCAGGTACTTGATCTTTTTTAGCGCGCTCAATTAAACGACGCAAAGATAGGTTACCGTCAGGGTCTACACCACCATTTTTTGCACACACATAAATCTCTTTACCATATTTAGAGTAGATTTTTGTTTTTTGACCAGCTGTTTTTGCTATATCATTTTTTTTATTCTGGAAAGCTCTGCCCATCTGAATTCTAGCCTTAATATATTTCATTTAAATAATAGTGTGATTTTAACGGGAAATGGGTCTGTAACGCTAGTAAAACTATAATATTTACACTAGAAAAGGCATTTAGTTGCTTAAAGTATAACTCTCAATTTTAAGAATTGTAGCGTGTTATTTAACAGTATTATAAATTTGTTATATACAATGAAATATCGCTTAAATGCGATGCTGTTTTTATGAACATCGGTAACAATTTACGTTTTTACTGCTACCCTAAATTGATACATAAATATAATTGTGTCAAATATGCGTTATTTACCAATATTATTTTTTGTAGCGAGTTAGTCTTTATATTGTAAAGTAGATACTGATTTCGCTTTTAGTGATTTTGGTACTGTGGGTATAACAACTTCTGATTCGGCCTAAGTTAGCTCTCACTTTTAATAAGCATTCGCCATGCAACTGAAAGAATCTTGGAGCAAATGATTAACGATCACATTAATTTTTTTGTTGATCTTATATCCAACTGATTTTAAACCAATAAACGATACTTATGGCCACGAAGCGGGTGATTTAATTTTAAAACATATTAGTATTCAATTTAAAAGTTCATTAAGAAAAGGAGATATTGAAGCCCGTTAGGGAGGAGATGAGTTTGTTATTTGTTTAAAGCGTGTAAATAAAGATAATACAGCCAAATATGTCATAAACTTTTAGATAAAATACAGACACCCATCATAGAACCTGAATGTAATGTAACATTGGAAGAAGGTGCCAGTATTGGTATTTCATTCTTCCCTGAAAATGAAAATACACTTACAGACTTAATTAACTGTGCAGACCAAGCTATGTATAGAGTAAAAGAATCAGATCAAAAACATAGCTTTTGCTTTTATAAATAACCTTCAAAGTTAATTAAACTTATTATTACTCATCTGTAATAACTGTGAGCATTTAAAACCGATAAACATTGCTAATATAAAAATAAATATTTCAAATTGTCCATAAGCTAAGTTAGTGATTGCAGGACCAGGACAATAGCCCGATAATCCCCACCCTACTCCAAATATAATCGCACCTGAGATAAGTTTCGCGTCAATGTTTTGTTTTTTTGGGAGGTGAAAACTTTTGTCAAAAAGTGGTGCTTGTTGTTTTAATATGACCTTAAAGCCAATAGCTACTGTTATTAAAGCCGCAAACATAACAAAAATTAACGAAGGATCCCAAGTACCAAATACATCTAAAAAATTTAATACAACAACAGGGTTCACCATTGTTGATATAACTAAACCAAAGCTGAATATCATACCTGACAGTAAAACTAATAAATATTTAAGCATTTTATACACCTAAAATATGTCTTGAAATGAACACGGTAAAAGCAGCACTAAACATAAATAAACAAGTTGCAAATATAGACCTATGTGACAAACGCCCTATTCCACAGACGCCATGCCCACTAGTACAACCGCTTCCTAGGTGCGAACCAAAACCAACCAATAATCCTGAGATGATCAATAAAGGTAAAGGAATTGTTTCTGGCATTGGCTTATCAAATACCGTGCTAAACTGCAGTATAAAAGCACCTAAAATTAAGCCAGATAAAAATATGACTCTCCACAGTTTTCCATCTTGAGGTTTTGATTCTATTAAACTACTGGATATTCCACTGATCCCAGCAATACGACCTATGGTCATCATTAAAATTAGCGCTGACAAGCCAATTAAAATACCACCAAATACGGGCATTAAATAAGGGTGAACACTAAACATTATTTACCTTGAGATTTTGATTTGCTAATTATAATACTATAAATTACTATATTAGCAATTGATAAATTAGTGGCTTCTAATGTAGGGAGTGGTTTATATTGTAATTATAAAATGCTACTGCATTCATTCGGTGTCATATATACTTATATTTTGTAGGATATTATTTTTGTAAGATATTAATGAAAGAAATGAGCAATACACAAATGCATGAAAGTGCGGTCAAAGCTGCGGCTATATTAAAATCAATGGGAAATGAAAATCGGCTAATTATTTTATGCCATTTAGGCATGTCCGAAATGTCAGTAACGCAATTAAATGAAGTTATTCCTTTAAGTCAATCTAGCTTATCTCAACATTTAGCAAAATTACGCAAAGAGAACCTAGTTAAAACAAGACGAGAATCTCAAACGATTTATTATAGTATTGCTGATGATATTGTTAGTAAAATGATATCTTTATTACACGATGAATATTGCTAATATCGCTTTTATTAACAATCACGTATTTATGTTACCAAATTCTAATCCATAGATAAGCTTACCAATATTGCTCAACTGTGATTTGGCCTGGAGATCTCCGTCGGTTCCGCTCATAACCCATCAGAGCTAAAGTTGAACTTGTATCTTTTACCATTTCAGGGTTACCGCAGATCATAAATTGACTGGAATTTGGTGATGGTTCAATACCACAAAATTCAAATAACTCTCCCGATTTAATAAGCATTGGAACTCTACCAAGTAATCCTGATGGATTATCTTCTCGGCTCACAACAGACACATATTTTAATTGAGGATGTTGCTTACATAACTTTGATATTAACGTTTGATATGACAAATCCTGCTTTTGTCTTACTGCGTGAACTAAAAATATCTTATTAAATTTAAGCCATACTTCATCTTGTTGTAAAATAGACAAAAAAGGTCCAATTGCAGTTCCTGTTGATAGTAGCCATAAATGTTCAGTTTGTGGTACTTCATCTAAGGTAAAAAATCCTGAGGCAATTGCCGAAACTTCAATTTCATCGCCTGGTTTTAACTCTGCTAATGGACATGATAAATTCCCTTCATCTACCTTTATAAGATAAAACTCTAAATCTTTATCTTTAGGTGAATTTACGAATGAATATGCTCTTGCGACTCGTTTACCATCAACAAGCATCGCTAATTTAGTAAATTGACCCGCCTTGAAACCTTCGATAGGTGCATTGATAACTAATGAGAATAATTTATCACTCCACCAATTTATACTTTTAACTTTTCCAGTTAACCAGTTTGCCATAGTAAGCCCTCTAGGTTTAAAGTTACTTTAAAAATGACAGTAAATCTGAAATTAATCAAGATTTTAACAATAAAAAAAGGACAACACATGTTGTCCTTTATAAACTCAATTTGGGAAATTTAGTTTATTTTATTCTGGTGTAGCTTGAAGTGTTAATGTCATACCTGATGCAGCTGAGTATCCGTAAATGTCGATGTACCAAGTACCTGCAGCTGGTGTTGCAAAAGTACAAGTCTCAGCATTACCATTTTCATAAGGACGACAGTCATAAGCAGTTTTAGTTGATTGCTTACCCTGTGTAACATATAAATCTGCATCGCCTGAACCACCAGCAATAGCAACTGTTAAATCAGCATAACCCGCAGTTAAATCATATGTATAACGAGTCCAACTTTTTCTTGCTACAGAAACATTTGACACAGTTTCATCTACAGGTTGAACAGCACCGCCATTACCACCACCAGTACTTGATTCAGTATAAGTACCAGTTAAAGAAACGTCAGCAAAGCTGCTGTATGCTTTTACTCGTACATAATACGTACCTGCAGTGTCTGTCACTGTACAAGACTCAGTATTACCACCTACATAAGGGCGACAGTCATAGCTATTATCTGTTGGAGTTGAACCAAATTTAACATACATATCTGCATCACCAGAACCACCTGCCATTGCAAATGAGATATCGGTTGCGCCTGCTGGTACTTCCATTGTGTAAACTACATCATTACCTGCAGTTGCAGTTAGACCTGTTTTAGCTACACCATTTTCAAGAACTGTGTTGCCAACTGGCGGTTCAACTGGACCAGGACCAGTGCCATTTCCATCACAACCATTTGCAGTGATGTAATCAATAGCATCTTTAGTTTGTGCTAGACCATAACCAAATTTAACATCACGACCAGAATCGCCAAGATCTTGCGCTGTTGCATTTAGAACATTACGGATTTCAACATTTGTACAAGAAGGATGATGACTCCACACTAAAGCAGCAACACCAGCAACATGAGGAGATGCCATTGAAGTACCACTCATTTTACCGTAGTTACCAGCTCCAATATTAATACTAGCGCTCATACCAATGTTAGCTAACATTGTAGCACCATCGGTATCAGATACAGTTACACCAGGAATTGAAGTTGCGTTTGTATCGCCTAAAGTGCCACCAAAGCTACCTGCTGCATTATTATAAATAATCGCACCAACACCGCCGCTATCTTGACATGCTTTTACTTTATCGTGGAAAGATATATTACCACGTTGAATTAAACAAATACGTCCAGAAGCACCGTTATCAATTGCTTCACCAGTTCCTAAGTTATATATAGAACCACTTGCAGTACCTTGATTTTCCATTGCATTTGCAGCGTATCCAGAACCCGCTACTGAAACTTCAACAACAGAACCACCGCCTTCAGGGTAAGTAGAATATACATCAACACCTGGGCCTGAAATTTCTACTTGGCTGTTTTTCTGTGAGAAATCAGCAAGTACTTTTGCGCTATCAATTGCAGCAACTGACATTACTGAATCATAAGATGCAGGGAAACTTTCAACGTCTGTTGTTTTTGTTACTACGCCATCGTTACCAGCAGCTGCTATTAGTAATACACCAGCATCATAAGCTGCTTGAATGCCATTCTTTTCTGAAATACTAGAACCTGTTCCACCTAGGCTCATATTAATAACATCAGAACCATTATTTTTACATGTATCAATAGCATTAACTAAATCTGAAGAGTAACCCCAACCTGCTTCATTAAATACTTTAATGATATGCATATTTGGGTTTGTACCAATTACACCACGAACACCAATGCCATTATTTAATGCAGCAATTGTACCCGCTACGTGAGTGCCATGTGGACCACCGTGTGCGTACCAATTACCTGTACCGCTATCGTTAGTACCTGAGATAGTATCACCACGAGTACCCATATCTTCATGAGGTAAGTCTAAGCCTGAATCGATAACACAGATTTTTTTACCTCCAGAACTTGCAGAAGCCACACTATCGTCAACTTGATCAGCCTGAACCATACCAATACCGTATGGTACACTTTGTGCCATTAAGCGGCGTGGTAAATCTTCTTCAACATATTCAACATTGCTATCAAAGCTTAAAGCGATGGCATCAGATGCACTTAATTCTGCGGCAATGATATTGATATTTTTATGCTCAGCTTTTATTTTACCGCCAAGGCTTTGTAATTTGTTTTTTACTGTAGATGCTACTGATATATCATCAGAAGCAAAAGCTGCAAAGTTGTCATCCATTCCAACTGTGCTGTTTTGTTTGTATTTAATAATAAAGCGTTTAGGTAAAGGTGATGATGCAACTGAATTAATCGCATTATCTGTAAGCTGAACACCTTTTGGCGCAGCATATAAAGCAGTAGATACAGCTAACGATAAAGCACTTGCTGTCATCAGAATGGTTTTTGTTGATGTATTTTTCATATTTATTACCCTGGATGTGTCTATTTATAATTGTTGTCTGCCCTTATTGGGAACACCAAGGTAACACTAAAAATACAAATGAAACATTAAATTAACATGTGTTATGTTAATGATTGTAAATACATAAAATATGCAAATTTCACCACCTTGATTTTAAAGGGTTTAATGTATTTTAAAACTACATTGTTTTTATTTTAAAAATAATAAATGTAAATTTTTAGTCGGTAATTTGATATTTAACCGTCATTATTGGAAATTAATGTCTTTA
>Ga0209396_1002664_pt1 | contig 18502 bp, 15 predicted proteins | sample GOMGulsemesocosm_6_FD_184638 | JGI IMG/M metagenome (GOLD analysis project Ga0209396, IMG submission 184638) | Methane-oxidizing microbial communities from mesocosms in the Gulf of Mexico - GOM8C Gulf of Mexico (SPAdes) (version 2) | ecosystem: Environmental > Aquatic > Marine > Cold seeps...
GAAAATATCGGCTTCAAGTCATTACATATTTTTTGGTCATTCAGTCACTACCTTAAGTAATAACGGGTCATTTCATATGAAAAATCTATTACTTACTATTATTTTGTTTCTCTCATTAAGCTTTAATAGCTTTGCAGAGGATGCTATTACAATTACCTATGGGGCAGATTACAAACCGTTTGCATGGGTTGAAGAAGGTGTTGCATACGGAGTACAGAAGGATTTTGTTGAAGAGATTTTAGGTAAAAGGCTAGGAATCAAGGTTATTCATGAAACCTGCCCCTGGGCCCGCTGTCAGCAATTGGTGAGAGAGGGATTAAAAGATGGTTTCTTTACAGTACCTACCCCGCAAAGGGCTCAGTATACAAAAACCAGTAGCCTGCCCTTTTATGTAACGCATTTTGTGATGCACACCAGTAAAAACAATCCAAATATCAAGCAGCTTAAAACAATTACGTCATTAAAGGAGCTGGAAAAATACAGAGTATTAGACACATCCACATGCTGGGTTCAGGTTGGCATATAAATGCACTTAAGAACATGAAAAATATATCGACAATCCCTGATGCATCTAATATTCCTATGATGCTTAAATTACTCCGGGCTGACCTCTATATAGAACAGGCTGAAATGTTCAGATACCAAGCAAAAAAAGCTGGCGTACTTGATGAGCTGGTAACGCTGAATGAAACCTCAATCAGAAAACTAGGTTGGCATATTTTTATTGGTAAAAAATCTAAATATCAAGCTCTAATACCAAAAATCAACCAGGTCTTAGCGAGATTGCATGCCAGTGGTGAATTAGAAAAAATAAAGCAGAAAATATTTTTAAAGTACGGAATCTATCTACCAATATCTAATTGATTTATGAGATTCAACGTTTCCTCACTGGTCATTATGAGATATTGAGTATTAGTTCCTCGATGAGGAGCATGCTCTGCACTATTAAAATGACTTTAAACCTTTTTAAGTTAGCTAGGAAAACCTGAAGATAATAAATCTGAAAACAAATATTCGATTGAATATCCCTTTGCCGTTGCATGCCAAACCAACTAAGCATAGGTTTTTTCATAATTATTAATCCATCAAGAAGCCTCTATCCGGAAGCAGCCAACAAGTCCCAAGCGCTCCTGGCATACAGGATTATTTTTTGATTGAGCCAGACCCTGCTAAAACTATAACAAAGAGCACCAACTATCCTGTACACACAGGATACTTACGTTTTACAAGAAAGCTAAACGATTAATAGAGCTGAAATCTTGTTTCTGCTAGATAGAGCTGAAATCTTGTTTCTGCTCTATTTTCATTGTCAGCACGCAGGCAAAGGGACTCGCTATTTGCGTCCATTCTTCTGCGGGTGTAACTGCTTAGACTTTGCTTATAATAATCACAGGGTACATCTAGGGGCTTATTCGATACTTAGATGATTAATATAGGTGTATTTAGTCAAAACAATTTGGATGCTAACAGGATGGAACTAAACGAGGATAAAGTCAAAAAGAGTATCTACAAAAAACTGATCATTAAAATAGTATTGTTTAGCTCTGTGGTTACTGTTTTATTGACTTTAATTCAGCTTTATAGCGACTATTTATCTGATATTCAACGTATTGAAAGTGTACAGCATGATGTTTTATCTTCTTATGCTGAACCATTACAATTGGCCTTGTGGTCACTCAACTTCCCGTTAATTGAAAATCAGATAAAAGGTATTTCTAAAATCAGCAATATTAATAGCATTAGAATCATAACATCGAATGGAAAAATTTGGCAGAAAGGTGAGCATAAACAAAACTATGTTGTTGAAAAAACAATAGAATTAAAGCACAACTATTCCGCCAATAATGAACTGCTATTAGGCAGCGTAATAATACAGTCTGATCTAGTTATCGTTTACCAAAGGTTACTAAAAAAAGCACTTTTTATCTTACTCTCAAATGGAATTAAGACATTTTTAGTCGCTGTCTTTATTGTATTCTTAGTTAGAAGCATGATAACTAATCCTCTAGCCAGCATTTCGAAATATATAAAGAAATATAATCCTCTTGAAAAAAGGAGCTTAACCCTCAACAAGGGACATGATTCTAAAAGTGCTGACTATGATGAAATTGATCAAGTTATAGAGTCGATCAACGTTATGAATTTAGAGGTTCATAACTCTTACGGTGAAATAAATAAGCTGACTAAAGTACTCGAAAACACCGTGTGCGAGAGAACAAAAGAGCTTGAAAGTTTATTAGAGATTAGCCTGACCGACGCATTAACAGGTGTAGCCAACAGACGTAAGTTTGACGAAGAGCTTGCGAGTGAGTGGCGTCGGGCGAAACGAGACGGAACAGATCTGAGTCTAATTCTGTTAGATATAGATGAATTTAAAGCCTACAACGACAATTATGGCCACCCCTCAGGTGATGATGTACTTTGCTCTTTGTCAGCCGCTATGAATAGCCATGCGCTGCGAGCAACAGATCACTTTTGTCGCTACGGTGGTGAAGAATTTGTCTTATTGACTGCCAACTCATCATCCGGGGAGGCACTATTAATGGCTGAGAAATTACGTGATTGTGTTGAACGCTTAGCACTGCCACACAACTACTCAAGTACAAGTAGTGTGGTCACAATTAGCTTGGGTTTGGCAACTTTCACCCCCGCTGAAGGTGGGAATTGCATAGATTTATTGAAAGCAGCAGATGTTGCTTTATATACTGCTAAAAACGACGGCCGCAATCGCGTAAAACTTTTTCAGCGCTAGTAGTTCAGGTTTTAACTTGCAGATTTATATTCCTAACCCGATATGTCTTTACATTCAATCCATTGCGATAGGTCTAATTCAAATTATTTAACACCTGGGCTATGGAGCTGTTCAGTGCCGTTAAGTAACCTTGCTCTATCACTCTCACAAGCCTGACCCTGATACAAAGCGCTTGTCTAGGACCTAGGATTGACGCGGTCATTAGCGCAAGCTGAAAATAATGATAATACATCTTATCTTGTCAGGCTTTTGGTGCTCCATTGCATAACCACTTTAAACGCGGGGCTCCAACTAATAATGCAATTATTACCACACAGGTGGTGCCGGCACTAAATTGCGTTGACCAAATATACCAAGGTGCGATAGCCGCTACAAAATATAAAGAGAGTTCAATAGCCACCCGCACTATACCTTTGGTCGCAATAATAACGTTTCGTTTATCATTGCGCGTTGAGAAAATTGCGGGCAATCCTACTAAAACAATCAGTGAAGGCGCTATTAGCCAAGTAGAAAACATCGATGCCAGCCACGGGCCAGCTACCCAGGCAATAATTTCTACCGCGAACCTGAGACTACTATTATAAATAGTATCGTAAGGGTGACTGAATAATTCTTTTTCGCAGAGCACAAAACCTCCAGTTTATTCTCTAAAAACTTAATCATTTGTCTATATAATTAGCTAACAATCATATGCACGAAATTTATGTCAAAGCATGCAGCTGCATAATGCTCGCTAATTGGTAGAACTAAGTAGTGGCACTATGAGTTTGCTCAGCTACTTGATTCATCTGTTGAGCTAAGGCCAAAATCCAATTTCGTATCTCGCTTGCTTTACGGTTAAGTAATTCTTGTTCTTGATAGATAAGCCCGTAATGAGAACCGTCTTTTTTAAAACCATAAGGAGCGTTGAGCCTTCCTTTGTTAATTTCATTTAATACCAATACTTTAGGACACATCGCCACGCCCAAACCACTGAGGGCAGCCTCAACCATTAAGAAGTGATGATCGAGAATCATATGCTCTTTCGGTGCAGGTATATGCGGGTTATCCCTGAGCCAATCCTGCCATGCATCCGGGCGAGTTTTAGAACTCAGTGCCATATAGTTGCCAGATTGAAAATACTCAGACTGCTCTTTGGTTAAAACAGGTCCCATTTCTTCATCAAATAGCTTGTCCACTTGCCAATGGGGGTTAACGTTAAAGTCCATTCGCCGTAAAGCTAAGGTAATGCCTTCGCGTTTGAAGTCAAACGTACCACCGCCAACCGAGAGATTCAGTGCTATATCTGACTCTTTTTCCTGGATTGCGCCCAAGTGCGGGATAAGCCAATGCATCGCCAGAGAGCGCTCACACGACAATACAATTGTCGGTGTATTTGGTGTGCTCTGCATCTCTTCTAAGGTCTGGGTCAGTGTCTGAAAAAAATCATCCATCACTTGCCCAAGCTTTTCGCCTTCATGGGTGAGCTTCACACCTCGACCAACGGGCTTGAGCAACTGCACATCAATGTCACTGGCTAACTTTGAAACCCGACGGCTGATAGCGCTATGAGTGAGTGCCAAATCGTCAGCGGCAGCGCGAACCGAGCCCAGTCTAGCAACCGCCTCAAATGCTCTTAGATCATCCAAAGAAGGTATTTTTGAACGCTTCATCTCTATCATCTCCAATTACAAGTGTTTAAGTATAGCTATATTAGTGATGTGACATCACCAATACTTGTCAGTTTTTAGCGCTTTTTTTACTTGCCTGTTTTCAATATTGTTTACTCATTGACAACAAAATGAGTACAGGCCATGAATATCGGCATAATTGCAGACGATTTAACCAGCGCAGCAGATGCATCACTACCTTTCTTCAATGAAGGTGCGAGCTGTGAAGTGGTGCGTAAATATCACAATAACAAAAAAGCTGATGTGCTCTCAATAGATTCGAATAGCAGAAACCTTACACAAGCAGATGCCAGTGAAGTTGTCGGTAAGTTCTCAGCGTTACTAGCGCACCGAGATATCTTGCTAAAAACAGTAGATTCAACCTTGAGGGGGCATATTAAGGCAGAAATAAAGGCCGCATTTTTAGCCAGTAACAGAGCGCAGATTGTTATTGCCCCGGCATTTGCGGCAGCGGGTAGAACCACAATTAATGGTTATCAATATGTGGACGGTATGCTGGTTGCCAATTCCAACTATAAAAATGATCCTGCTCACCCCTGCAAACACTCACGTATCACAGATCTTATAGACTCGTCTTTGGGGGAAGCTGTCATCTTGCCTGAAGATGCCGATGCCGTAACTGTAGAGCGTGCTATGCAAGCACATCAGGTAATTATTTTAGACGCGCAAAGCCAAGCGTCTTTAAACCGCTTAGTCTCTTATATAGCAAATCCAAACAAGGTGCTGTGGGTTGGCTCTGTCGGTTTGTCCTACGCGTTAGCTAAAGGGTGTCAGTTTGCTACGCAAAGGCCCCCCTATCTTACTGAATGTAAAAAGGCGCTGGTTGTTATCGGCAGCGCTAATGATATTAGCCGAGAGCAAAAAAATGCGCTGCAACACCCCGCGATTATGTTAGATCAAAAGGTTGATAGCTTAATCACATTTCCAGATATCGCCATTATTTCGGCACCGGCACAGAGCGTGGGATCCGCTAAATTACTACTGCAACAACTCTCCCTACAAGCAGCAAACGTCCTAAAAGCTGGAAAATACAGCGCACTCATTGCCACTGGTGGTGAAACCACCAATGCCATTTTGGAACAACTCGGCGTTGCAAGCTTTTCAATTGTCGACGAATTCGAACCTGGATTCCCTGTCGGTATTGCTGCAGATGCCGGCCTTCCCGCTCCCTTAATGATCGGGTTAAAGGCAGGTGGATTTGGTACGCCAACGTCTTTGAAGAATGCGTTAGATAAACTAATAAAACGTTAAAAATAGGATTTGCATAAATGAAATCAGCAAACAAACCAATAGCAGTCACCATGGGGGATCCATCGGGTATTGGCCCTGAAATTACTGTCAAAGCGATCACAAAACTGGCCAATTCAACCCACTGTATCGTCATCGGTGATCCGCTGGTCTTTGAGGCAACACTTAAATTACTGAAGAGCGAAGCAAGCATAAACCTTATTGAGCAGCCTGCAGACGCTATATTTAAACCCCATGTTATAAATTTACTAGCCAGTAGCCTGCTTGTTGAGTTGCCCGTCGTGGGACAAGTAGATAAAAACAGCGCTCAGGTGGCGTATGACGCCATCATCAAAGCGATAGAGTTAGCGAACATGGGGGCTATCAGCGCGATCGTCACAGCACCGATTAATAAGGAAGCGCTATTTGCTGCTGGCATAAAATTCCCAGGTCACACTGAAATTTTAGCCCAGTTCGCAGCTGTCGAAAACGTGGCGATGATGCTGGCAAATGATGAGATACGCACTGTGTTGGTCACCATTCACTGCTCACTTTTAGCGGCGATAAAGAATGCAGATTTTGCCGCCCAAATGCGAGCAATTAAATTTGCCTATGAAGGTGGTCGAAATTTTGGCTTGAAAAATCCAAGAATTGCGGTCGCAGGGCTAAACCCTCACGCAGGTGAAGGCGGATTATTTGGCAATGAAGAAGAAACTATCATCATACCTGCGATTAAAAAGGCACAAGAGTTAGGCATGGACGTCAGTGGCCCCTGGCCTGGTGACACTGTTTTCATGCAAGCCAGAAAAGGGGCATTTGATGTTGTTGTCGCTCAATATCATGACCAAGGGTTAATACCGGTTAAATATCTGGGCATTGAAAATGGCGTGAATATTACCCTTGGCCTGCCGTTCATTCGCACTAGCCCTGATCACGGCAGCGCCTTTGATATTGCAGGTAAAGGTATTGCTGATGCCCAGAGTCTTGAGTTGTCTATTAAAAGAGCTGTCGAGTTGACAGAGTACAAAAATGAGGAAAAATAAGATGCACACAACCAATAGTATCAATGTAGATTTCATTTTTATGCTGACAGAGTCTGATAAAACGGTGGCTGATGCTCAGCAGCGTTTGCAAGGTGTGTTAGCAGGTGGCGCAAAGCACATTGGTTTTAAAGATGTAGGGCTGCCATTTCCTGAGCTACGTAGATTGGCTAAATCCATCAAAGAGGCTGGAGCATCGCTCTATTTAGAAGTAGTCAGTTTGGATGAAGAGAGTGAAATAAAATCGGCAAAGGCTGCGATGGACTTAAATGTCGATTACTTAATGGGGGGCACTCGTCCCAAGGTCATAGCGCCGCTAGTTAAAGCACACTCGCTCAAATACTACCCATTTCCAGGCAAGATTATTGGCCATCCCAGTATTCTTAGTGGGACAATCAGTGACATTGTTGAAAGTGCCATAAACATGGCTGCTATCAATGGTGTTGACGGTCTAGACCTATTAGCTTATCGATTTGATGGTGACGTGCCAGCGTTAATGAAAGCAGTCTGCAGCGCATCGTCAGTACCGGTTGTGATGGCTGGGAGTATTGATAACGAAGAGAGAATTCGGATTGTACATGCAGCAGGTGCTGCTGGATTTACTGTCGGCACGGCCGCTTTTAATGGAGACTTCCCCGCTCAAGAATCAGGATTAGAGGCTCAAGTTGCTTGTATTTCTTCAATTAATCAGCAAGTTCTGCGCGAAACTAAGCGTACTAAATTAGCCGGATAATGAGCAAACAGCTTTCCAAGTCAATAAAATGCAGCTAAGACATTGGCTAAAACAGTCTTCCTAATGAGTGATGAAAAAGAAGATAATTACTTTTACAGCTTTGATTGCTCTATTAGCTTTATCACTGCTTATAGCCCTAAGCTTGGAGGGAAAATACAGTTGGCATAGTATCGTTATTGACGGGCGCGCGCCAACTGTCATTTTTTCGTTTAAGCCCGCAGCTATACGCTTGAAGATGCTAAATCATGCTCTTTTGGTATTAATAAAGCAAATAATCGTTCACTCGGTTTATCCTTTTAATATATTGAGACCTCTGCATAACGTAGCGAATGAAGATAAGACAAGGCAGCCGGAGCGAAGCGTAGACAACAGCTTTAGCTGGCCCGAAGGGTTTTAATAAAAACAAGCGAAATAGCGGAGTCAGTGTGCCCCTGTTATTGGGTATTACTGGTGTAAATGAGCATATTGAGCTTGTTTTTAACGCCGTTTTATCAAATGCAGTAGTTATGCTGAGGTCTCATCAATTAACAAGTATCAATGAGCTTAAATATTTAACATTAATAGATGAACATACATGATTATTACAAGGCTAAACTCATCGGCTGATAGCTATATCGCCAGCGGTTTATTTCCACAGATTAGGTTGCAAAAATGTACTGTTCATCTCAGCCGTGCTAGATTTAATAAGACTTCAGCATAATCACTGTACTCTAAAATTTGGCGATATCAATGGGTGCAAGGTACGTATTGACCCTTATAACGCGCCAACATAAAGACACATTGACTACGCTACTTAGCCAATTTTTGCCCAGTATTCTACGCGTTAGCAATATTATGCAGAGGTCCTTTGATCGTTACTTTTAGTGTTTAACACATGGAGAATTAGAAATGATTATTTTTCCCGATATAGAAATAATGGATGGCCAGTGCGTCAATTTACGCCACGGTGAATTTGAACAACCAATACGCTATGACATTTCCCCGATGCAAGCGGCTTTGAAATTTATTGAACAAGGGGCTACTTATCTTAATATTGTCGATTTAGATGGGGTGTTGCAAGGCGGTAAATACAACGCAGATATTATATGTGAGATCATTAATGAAGTGGATGTCCCGGTACAAGTAGCCGGTGGCATTCGCACGATGGCCGCAGCTAAGTGGTGGATAGATAAAGGCGCGCATCGTATCGTGCTAGGGACTGCTGCGGTTATGGATCGGCATTTTTTACAGGAAGTGTGCGCCCACTACCCCGGAAAAGTGGTCGCCAGTATCGATGAAAAAGATGGCCAAGTCATGGTCAATGGCTGGCGAGAATCAACCGCATTTACACCGTTAGAAGTCGGCCGAAACCTGCAAGAATCAGGTATCTGCGCATTAATTTACACTGACATTAACTTCGATAACAACCACCCAGAAGCTACTTTGGCCACTACTACCAAGATGGCAAGTGAATTGCGCATTCCGGTGATTGCCAGTGGTACAGTCAAAAACTTAGACGATATTTCAAGATTGCAATTACTGCCAAATATCGCCGGCGCAGTGGTCGGCAGAGCATTCTTTGAAGGTGAAATGACGCTATCTGATGCACTGGCTATCGCCTCTCAAGATGTGCCAAATCCAGGGATGCTCTGATAATAGCCCTGGCAATATTTTAGCAGGGCATTAAACCGTCGTCCCTATCTTGAGACACTCGCTAGGGTCCCTGCTTACTCACCTTAGTTTTTAGCTGTCAGCGTGAAACAATAATCACCAGAGCCGTATAGATAAATTGTTGTATTATCATCTTCGACAATTTTTAGCGGCGCCGTAGCGGCATCAAATTGGCGCCAGCGACGGGATAAAACGACTTTACCCTGACAATTAGGCGGGATTGAGATACGCCATTCTATGTTTTCTTTGTGATAGCGCCAGTGGCTTTTGATCAATCCCCGCCTCGCTTGATATTCAGCTTTAACCCAACCGATATCCCGATTAAAAATGGGCCTAAATATAATACTCTTAAAACCGGCATCTTCTTCATCCCAATCGATACCGGCCATGCGCGCGTACAACCATTCACCCACAGCACCGTAGGCGTAGTGGTTAAAGGAGTTCATCGCGACGCTTTGAAATCCTTTTTCGGCTGTCCAACCGTCCCATCGCTCCCAGATGGTAGTCGCGCCTTGCTTGATAGAAAACCCCCAACTGGGGTAGCTATCGTTTAAAAGTAACTGATAGGCAGTTTTCTCCTGCGCGATATCAGACAGCACCGGGCACAAATGCTTAACGCCTAAAAAACCGGTTTGTAAGTGATTGTCGGCGCTCTTTAGCGTACGCACTAAGTGTTTAGCCGCTTGAGCTGCTAAATCAGTGGTCAGTATTTTAAAATCAATCGCCAGTAGATAACCCGATTGTGTATCACCAGAGATCACCCCTGCGTCATCGACAAAACGTTTGATAAAGGCGCGGCGAATATTTTTCGCCAGTGTTTCAAAGCGTTGTTGATCCGTGGGAAAACCCAGTACTTTCGAAATTTTCGCCATTATATCTGCGATGTACACCCAGTAGGCGGTAGCGACCATGCATCTATCGGAGCTGGGCCCAACACTTAGCCAATCCCCATAGTTATTATAGACATGGTGGTTACGGATGTAATCTGGGTTGTCCTTTGCGATGTGCGCCATCCAACGCAGTAACGCGCCATAGTGCTTGGCGACTAAATCACGATCGCCATAGCGCAGATAGTGCTGCCACGCCAAAATAACCGGTGCATCACCCCAGCCGGGAGCACCTGGTTGGGCTGATTGTCGATAAGGGTTAAGCGGCCGCGATGGCACTATATCAGTAAAGGCACCATCGGCTAATTGCGCGTCCACAATATCTTCAAACCACTTATCCAAAAATGCCGATATATCCATATTGTAGCCCGCTGTGCGCCAAAACACTTGCGCATCAGCACTCCAACCTAAACGCTCATCGCGCTGTGGACAATCAGTGGGTACTGATAAAAAATTACCTTTTTGACTCCATAAAATATTTGAGAGCAACTGGTTAACCATTGTCTGGCCCGTTTTAATTGATCCCGTCTGCTGCATTGCAGTGCCAATGGCAATCGCAGTGAGCTTAACCTTAGCCAAAGTGACAGCAGCGCTCGAACTCAATTCGACATAGCGAAAACCGTGGAAAGTAAAATGCGGTTTAAACACTTCCACCCCTTCACCTTTACCAATATAGTGATCAGTACTGACTGCGTGACGCAGGTTTTGGGTATACAATTCTCCTTTTTCATCTAATATCTCACCGTGTCTCAAAGTCACTTTTGTACCGCGCGCCAGTTGCATTTCAAGTCGCACATAACCCGATAAATTTTGTCCCGCATCAAAAATATAACCGCCGTTAGTGGTTTGGTGTAGATATTGTGTGCAGTGCTCTGAGATTTCTCTACTAGGCTCACACCTAGCAGCTTCTATCTTGGGCGGATTTGGCTCTGGGCTAAACACTTCAACTGGTTGCCAAGTGCTTTGCGCAAAACCAACGCAGTGCCACGCAGGCATTTCTAAGCGGGCATCGTAGAGCTCGCCCATAAGAAAATCACTGTAGCAAATCGCCCCCTGTTTGGTTCTCCAATGTCGGTCACTAATAAACTGCTGGGTTGAACCATCAGTGTATTCAAGTACAATTTTGCACCAAAAAGCCGGTCGACCACCGTAGTGATTACCGGCTCTGCGCTGATTATGGCCAATTCTACCACTGTACCAGCCCTCCGCGATAATCGCCCCTAGCGCGTTGTCGCCACTGTTCAATAACGAGGTCACATCATGCGTTTGATACTCAACCCGCTGATGGTAATCAGTCCACCCCGGCGCCATCACATCTTCACCCACTCTGTGACCGTTGATATAAAATTCATACAACCCCAACGCGGTGAGGTAGGCCGTTGCGCGATAAATCGATTTGGGCACACAGACTTCTGTGCGCAAATAATCAGCGGGCCGCGCTTGCCACGGGTTGTCGTATTGATTATCGGCAGGAATTTCTCGACCGGCAGGCAACACAAAATACCTGGCAATCCAATGAGCGGAAAAATCCTCGGCGAATAACAAACCGGTGACAAAACTCTGTACTTCTGCCGCTATTGAAACGACACCTTGTTCATCCCATACCCGTACCGTCCAAAACAAATGCTGGTTGGATCGAAGAGCTTTGCCCGCGTAGGGGATATACAAACTTTGCGCTGAGGTCACTTTTGTGCTCTCCCAGTAGATTGCAGCGCTGCCTGGGATAAGCTCGCGACTCTCGCCTACCAATATTTGATAGGCGGTTTGTTGTTTGTTGTTCTCTCTTGTTGGACACCCTAGCGCCCAGCTAAACCTCGGAGACAAACCATTGAGCCCGGCGGGATTGGTTAGATTTTCACATTTGAGATTTATCGGCACTAATGCTGTCATGGTTAAAACTCTATCGCTCGATCGCGGGCATTTTTAATATGCGCTTGCATGGCATTGATTGCCGCCTTTAAATCTCGCTTTGCCAGCGCATCAATAATAGCCAAGTGGTCAGCAAATGCGGCGGGCAATACGCTTTCTGAAAGGCGTATTTTATCTAACTTTATCAACCTTATTCTGATCGAATTTACGTTATAAGCTTGAATCATTAGTTCATTATTAGTGTTGTTAATGAGCAGTTGATGAAACAGGCTATCAATACTTTGCCCTTCGTCTAACAATTTATCGGTGGGTTGTTCATCCAGTTGCTGCAATATTCTCAGATGCAATTTTTTTTGTTCGGCTATTACCTCATCGGGTAAGGTATTAACCGCCACAATCACCGCTTCACGCTCAAGCGATAAGCGCATTTGAAAAGCATCTCGGATCATCGGTAAATCGATCGCTGTGATTTGAATGCCGCGCTGAGGCATAACGGTCAACAACCCCTCCGCTTGTAATCTTGGTAACAGTTCGCGCAGTGCACTAATGGAAAGCCCCAACAAATCAATTAAATCTCGCTGAGACACCACTTGGCCCGGCCGAATATGCCCTTTTAACAGCGCTTGTTGAAACAAGTCATACGCCGTTTTTTGCACAGTATTTATGTTTCGTCTACTGCTTTTGTGACGACTGCTTTTAAGTTTTTCTATCATCTCTTTTTAATAAACTCTGCCATCATTATCTAAGGAAACTACTCACCCATCAAAACGCTTAGGCGCACACACTATGTGCAATTCTTGAGTGCGTACTCAAGCTCAAAATAACCGGTAAACACTCTGAGAACAAACGCTATCTGATACGGTTATCGATCACCTTAACGTCTCTAAAAAACCGCTGCTCTTAGGCACATTCAGCGACAGGAAAGAGCGTTAAAGGCCGCTTGTTTTTTAGCCAGTATTGTTAAATCATTGTGTGTAAAAAATTAGCCGAAATCAATAAAAAAATTTTAAATATAATTGTCTCAAATGGAATACAGTTATTTATTTTATTAAATATCAAGTACTTACAAACTTATAGTATAAGTTATACGATCTTTTACCTTATCAATATTTACAATCCCTAAAAGATGTTTTATGGTTAATTAGATTCTCAAGTTTGAACGTTTTTTGATCTATTTTTTGATAACTCAATGAATCGATCAAAAAAAATATGAACCGTATTTTGCTTGATAAAATAACAATGAAACAAGGAGAAGGATCGATGAAAATCATCAAGAGTTGCGCTATTACAGCACTCTCAACTATCGCTTTACTGGCAACCACCAGCACCACTGTGATGGCACAAGACCCCATTGAATTAAAATTTACCAGTGTTTCTGTCCCCAGTGATCTACACACTAAAGCAATGAAGGTTTTTTCAGATAAACTTAATACCTTAGAGCCGGGTCTGTTTGACATTCAGCTTTACGATTCAGGCTCGCTGTTTGGTCAAAACAGTGATTTAGATGCACTACAGCGCGGCAATGCTGAAATGACCTACCTGTCGTTTCAATTGATTGCCGACGCCATTCCAAAATTTGGTCTCTTTACCGCGGGTTATTTATTCCAAAACCCAGAGCATCATCGCAAAGTCATGCAGAGTGACTTAGGCTCTGAGTTTAAAAAGACAGTCTCAGATGAAATGGGAGTACAGCTATTAGATGTCTGTTATTTAGGCACCCGCCAGCTCAATTTACGTGACGATAGAGAGGTCAAAACGCCCGCGGATTTAAAAGGCTTGAAATTACGCATGCCAGGATCTGATGCTTGGTTGTTCCTCGGTAAAGCGCTGGGTGCTAATCCAACGCCGCTGCCTTTTTCTGAAGTTTATCTAGGCCTGCAAACAGGCACTGTTGATGCACAAGACAATCCACTGCCAACGGTTGATGCCGCTAAGTTCTACGAGGTCACTAAACAGATTGTACTGACCAATCATCTGGTTGACGGAATTTTAGTGACGGTCAATAACCAGACATGGGAAAAACTAGATGCTAAATCACAAGCCTCTATGACAGATGCGGCAGTCACTGCCTGTAACTGGAATAACGAGCGCCGCATTGCCGATGAAAAGCGTCTAGCTGATTTCTTTACCTCTAAAGGTTTAAAAGTCTCCTCCCCAGATACTGATGCATTTCGCAGCCACGTACAAAGCGCATACTTAAATTCTGATCGCGCCAAGTTATGGCCACAAGGTTGGATTAAGCGCATTAATGATTTAGCTCAGAAATAAAAGGTTAAAGGCTTTATGTCTGTTGATACACCTAAAGTCTTGCACAGCCCACTAAAGGTTGCGAAACGAGGTGCTGATATTATTGGCACCTTGCTTTTTCTCAGTGCGTTTGTTGGTTTTATTGTGCAAATATTTTTTAGATACGTTTTAGATCAACCACTGGCCTGGTCTGAAGAGGCGACGATGATCGCTTTTATTTGGACCGTATTTTGGGCTGCTGCTTTTATGGTACCGATTAAAGAACATGTTACTTTTGATGTTGTTTACGATGTAGTGCCTGAGCGTGTTCAAAGAGCGATGTCGATCTTTACTATGTCGTTGCTGATTGTCGCTTTTGTCATATTACTGCCGTATACCTTTGATTATTTGGACTTTCTATTTCGTAAGAAAACGCCGGTGATGCGTATCCAAATGGTCTGGATTTACTGTTGCTATGCACTATTTATAGGCGCTTTTACGTTACAAGCTATGTGGCGTCTGTATCATCTGTTTGGCGCTAAATGGCGCTCCCACTTGTAGTTAGGATTTATCAACAATGATTGAAAATTACGCTTTTGTGATCATGCTGGTGATACTTATTAGTACCACTATTGCCGGCCTGCCGATGGGCATAGCGATGATAGTCTCCAGCATTTTCTATTTGTTGATGGCAGGGCGCGACGTTGGCCTTGCTTCAGAAATGGTATTAAATGGAGTGTTTGGCAACTTTGTTGCCTTAGCTGTTCCGCTGTTTATTTTTGCCGCCAATATAATGAATGCCGGACAAATTTCCGATAGATTACTTAAATTTTCCCTGGCACTTGTCGGCAGATTGCCCGGCGGTCTCGGACAAGTGAATATCTTGACCAGCCTTATTTTCTCAGGAATGAGTGGTAGCGCAGTCTCTGACGTGGCCGGGGTCGGTAAAATTCTCACCAATATGATGATCACGAATGATCGCTATCCGCGCGGTTTTGCCGGTGCTATCACAGCGACATCCTCTGTGGTTGGCCCTATATTTCCACCTTCTATCCCGATGGTCTTTTATGCGCTGATCTCTTCTACTTCTGTCGGTGCACTTTTTTTAGGCGGTATTGTACCTGCACTATTAATCGTCACGGTATTGTCGATAGTGGTCATGATCAGCGCTAAACTGCGCGGTTTTCCTGTGGAAGACGCTATTCCTTTAAAAGCCTTCCCAATGATTTTACTGCGCGCTATTCCACCGCTGATGATGCCTATTTTATTGTTGGGCGGCATTTACTCTGGAGCTTTTACTCCCACTGAAGCGGCTGCCGTCTCCGCTTTTTATGCGCTAATGCTATCGGTTTTTGCCTACCGGGCCATTGGCTTTGCCGATTTCCTTAAAGTGGTTATCGCCACCGTCAAAACGACCGCCGTGGTCACGCTAGTGCTCTGCGGTGCCTTCATATTTAACTATGTCGTCACGGTAGAGCAAATTCCGCAGGCGACCTTTGATTTTATTAATCAATTTGAGCTGACTGTGGTCACCTTCTTCCTTGCGATCAACGTATTGTATTTAGTCATGGGCTGTTTTTTAGACGTATCCACCATCATGCTGGTGATCACGCCGCTGTTTATTCCAGCGGCCGCCGCCATGGGCATTGATTTACACCACTTTGGAATTGTCGTGGTTTTCAATATGATGATTGGCCTGATCACTCCACCCTATGGAATATTACTTTTTATTATCAAAGCATTAAATGGTATTCCACTGGGTGAAATGATCAGCGAGATATGGCTATTTGTCGCAGTGCTAATCGCATTGTTAATGTTAATCACCTACGTGCCGGAACTTGTGTTGTGGCTGCCACGAATGGCTGGGTTAATTTCCTAGCTATCTATACTCAACTGAAAAGTGACTATGATAAATGCGATAAAGGGCATAGTGCCCACCAACCTGACCGCTTTTGACGATAATAATCACATTGATTGGCACAGTAATGAAAAGCTGATTGAGTGGTACATTGCCAATGGCGCTGATGCTCTTTTTGCGGTTTGCCAATCCAGCGAGATGCAGTATTTAAGCTTAACTGAGCGAGTCGCACTGGCAAAATTTACCGTTAAAACCGTCAATGGCCGAATCCCTGTGGTGGCCTCTGGTCATATTTCAGATGATCTGGATGATCAAATAGATGAACTCAATGCCATGTCCGACACAGGCATAGATGCACTGATTATGGTCTCTAACCGCTTGGATAAAGACAACACTGGTGAAGCGGCGTTTCGTCACAATTTTGATAAAATTCTGCCACAGCTAAACGCTGATATCCCCTTAGGTTTTTACGAGTGCCCAGCGCCCTTTCGGCGTTTGTTATCGGACGACGAATTTAAGCGCTGCATCGATAGCAACCGCTTTGTCACGATCAAAGATGTCAGCTGTGATCTCAAGCAGATCAAAAGACGACTCTCACTCGCTCAAGGCTCGCCACTAGCTGTGCTTAACGCTAATGCCGCTTGGGCATGGCCGGCGATGTGCGCAGGCGCTCCCGGTTTTTGCGGTATATCAAATAACTACCATCCGGATCTCTACGCTTGGTTACTGAAAAACGCCGCTCAATACCCAACCGCCAGCGCTGAGCGACAACAGCTCGCTGATGAATTAGCGGTTTTTTTATCGCTAGCGGCACTGACCGAAGCTTATGGTTACCCAAGTTTTGCCAAACTTTACCATCAGCGTTTAGGCCACTTTAAATCTATTCACACTCGAGTGAACAAATTTGTTCTCAAGGAAAAATTCTGGGCCATTGATGCTGTCATTGATGACCTTATCGCCGGTAATCAGAGTTTTAGAGAAAAGATTAGAGACCTTGAAGCACGCTGATAAACTGTTCTTTTATTGAAACTTCAGTATTTATCACCGAGTGAAAACGTGCAATGAAACAAATGCTCTTAAATGCCCTTGCTTATCCACCGCTGTTAAGTGCAAAATTGATATGACGTGCTACTTTATAAAGACAGAACATTTACTCTGAGACCTCTGCATAACGTAGCGAATGCAGATAAGACAAGGCAAAAACAAGTGAAATAGCGGAGTTTATGTTTATAAATGAGCATTTTGAGCTTGTTTTTAACGCCGTATTATCAAATGCAGTAGTTATGCTGAGGTCTCACTCTAGTCTTTTAAGGCATTTGCCACTAAGCTAAATTAACTCATCTCTATTTAACGGCTGGAATTTCCTATCAAAATCGCGTGGATAGCACTGCCTGTTTATTTATTCATGAGCAGTCACTCATACAGCAGTGAACAATTAATACTGAAAATAGCGCGCACAACCCAGCAGCAAACTTTTAAAACCGCATTTGCCAACGCTATTTTACAAGAAGCTTTACGGCGCAATAATATCCACTACCAGAGTATCTATGTCCCCTCTAAACGATCACTTAGCTGGTCAAACTCAGGCAAGGTAGATGGAGAGTTAATGCGGGTTAAAAATATCGCCCAGCTTAGTCCTGCAAACACGCAAAATCTAGTGCGTATTGAACAGCCAATCATTGAAATCCAGCTTGCCGCTTTCACTAATAAAAACATTACGTTAAGTGGCTGGAGTTCCTTAAGAGGCTATAGGGTACACTACTTAAGAGGACGGAAAGCGTTTGAAAAAAAGTTATCATCCGTCGCCTCCTCCTCTGATATCAATACCACCAATGATTTAGCGCAAGCGATGAGAATACTCACCTCTGGTCGCACTGATATCGTACTGGCAGACGTCTTTTCAGCAACCCAGTTGATCAACGCAACCCCCGCCTTTAAGGAAATTAAAATTGGCACTGTGTTACAAACAATCAAACTCTATAGCTTTCTCAACCATAAACACTCGCACTTGGTAGCGCCAATTACGACGACCTTGAAAGAGATGATGGCGGACAAAAGCTATTTTAAGATCCAACAGCTACTGTTGAACGCCCATATAGCCCCCGATAAATAACCATTTCAACTATGTTCAGTTGTATTGTCGCAAGTAGCAACTGTGCGCAACTCCCTATCAAGCGCCATGCAACTAGCGCTATTAAATTAAATCACACCAGCATTGAAATCTTCTTTCTTTTTAATCAAACGCCTGTGACCAACTCAAAGATGTTTTCTGCTCAGAGAGCGTCCAGAGCTTGCTGGCCATCTGCTGGTCCAGAGCCACTTGATCTAGTGAACACTCACCGATAGCGCCTACTGTCTGTGCTCTTTTGGTTGGCCCATAATACCTTGCTGACTGCAGCCCTTACGCTGTGCCCCCGCGGTGTACGAACCTACCGTCGTCGCCATTGTCAGCGGCGCTAAAGAAGCAATTTTAGATGGTAAAAGATATATATATGACAGCAATTTATACCTGTGCTGCGCCATGTCGATGCCCGTTGAGGCGGGCACACCGACAGCCTCACCAGAGACACCTTTGCTGGGCGTCTATATC
>Ga0209396_1002665_pt1 | contig 18497 bp, 16 predicted proteins | sample GOMGulsemesocosm_6_FD_184638 | JGI IMG/M metagenome (GOLD analysis project Ga0209396, IMG submission 184638) | Methane-oxidizing microbial communities from mesocosms in the Gulf of Mexico - GOM8C Gulf of Mexico (SPAdes) (version 2) | ecosystem: Environmental > Aquatic > Marine > Cold seeps...
GACAAAACAGTGGGGGAGCTTCATAACAAACTACAAACGCCTCCCTTTAACTAGCAGCTACTATAAGTGCTACTTACTACAGGCAAAAATAAACACCGGAAAAGGCAGCTCAATACTAAAAGATACTGCAGCTTTATGGAATGTCGGTAACTCCCAACCTAGCACCTGTGATCCTGTTTTTAGTTACTGGATGAAACGTAAGAACCCGACATCTGACTTAGCTTATGAGCGAAGCTGGAAAGCCATCAATAGCAAAAACTATAAGATTGCACAATTTGCGCAAAAACACGTAACCAAGAAACAACAAATCAATTCTCTGAATTTATTCTGGAAAATACAAAAAGACCCAGCGCTAGTTAGCAAGAGCAACACACTTTCTTCAAAAAACTCCCATAGCGGCGATATGGCAGCTTATGCCATTCGCAAACTAGCCGTAAAACAAACCGATTTGGCTTTAAAAACTTGGTTTCGAGATCGTACTCGTTTCAAATTCAGTGAAGAACAGCGTAGCTACTTAAACACCTATTTTGGTAACAAGTATGCAAAAGCCACTTATTACAACCCCGCTGCACTGGGAATTTTGCAAAAAATAGACCCTCTTTATAAGTATGACGAAGTTAGCGAGTGGAAAACGCGTCTTGCACTCATTTCGCAAAACTGGCCTGTCGTCATCAAACTGATTGGCAAAATGCCCGATGCATTAAAATCCCAAAACCGCTGGGTATATTGGCTTGAAACAGCCAAACAAAGAGCCAAACCCAAAAGCTATAAAGCCAATTACAACAACATCATTAACGACCGAGATTTCTATAGCTTTATTGCCGCAGACATCAAAGGAAAACCACTAAAGCTCAACGAAACTAAAACTAAAATTTCGAGTAAAACAAAGCAGCAGCTATTGAAACTTGCCAGCGTACAACGAATGTCTGAACTGGTGAAAATAGGTGACACTAGCAAGGCTTATCAGGAATGGAGAATACTGAGAGAAACCCTCAATAATCAGCAACAACTTGCCATGGGCTATATCACCTCTCAGTGGGGCTGGTACATTCAAGGCATCCGCATTGCAGCTAAACTAAAATCGTGGAATGAACTAGCCATTCGCTTCCCTCGTTCGCAAAATGCGCTATTCGCAGAGCTTGGCACTGCACGTGGCATTGGCAACACTTGGCCTGTCGCCATTGCAAGACAGGAGAGCGCTTATAACCAATACGCCAAATCGCCTGCTGGGGCACGCGGCTTTATGCAACTTATGCCGGCCACTGCAAAAATGACCGCTAAAAAGCACAAGATCGAATACTCTGGTAAAAACGATCTTTTTAACCCGCGCACTAACATTTCCCTCGGTACTGCCTATTTAGGCGAAATGATGCAAAAATTCAATAACAAAGCGCATGCAAGCGCTGCATACAATGCAGGCCCTCATCGTGCTGATCGCTGGCTCAAATCAAGGGGCACACTCCCACTAGATATCTGGATAGAGACTATTCCTTTTGATGAGACAAGAAAATATGTGCAGAATGTCCTCACTTATACTGCGATATATGACTTGCTCGCAGGTCGCAAGCCTAGCATGCTCAATAAAAGAGACAGAAATAACTTAACGGTCAACAGAACCTAACATGATAGACATAGGTGCCAACTTAACCAATGTACGATTCAAAGGGCTTATACCGGACATCATTGATAAGTCTTTGAGTGCAGGTGTTAGCAAGATAATAGTCACCGGCACTGACATTGAATCAAGTAAGCAGGCACTGCTACTCACCCAACAATACGACAACCTTTACGCGACTGCTGGCATTCATCCACATGACGCCAGCAGTTTAAACGCGCAAAGCATTGATGAATTGAGCGCCTTACTTTTAGCACCAAAAGTTGTCGCTGTAGGCGAAACCGGACTAGATTTTAACCGCAACTTTTCCACGCAGAAAGAGCAACTTACTGCCTTTGAGCAGCAAGTTGAGCTCGCCAGCAACAGCCAAAAGCCGCTTTTTTTGCATGAAAGAGATGCTTTTAAAGAGCAATATCAAATACTAAAAAAAGCCAGAAAAAACCTCTATGGTGCCGTAGTGCACTGTTTTACAGGTGACCAAGAAGCACTGGAAAAATATTTGGAATTGGATTTTTACATAGGTATTACAGGCTGGATATGTGACGAAAGAAGAGGACTAGACTTACAAAAAATGGTGCATCTTATCCCCAACGATCGCCTACTCATTGAGACAGACGCACCCTATCTAACGCCAAGAACACTGCCAGGCAAAGCTAAAAAAAGTAAAAACGTACCTGCTAATTTACCGCATATTGCCGAGGCAATTGGGAAATTAAGACAGCAATCCACAAAAGAGATTGCTGCTTTAAGCGAAGAAAACAGCTTGAAGTTATTTAAATTAAATTAAATCTAATTAAAAAAATACTAACTTGATACTTTTATATAACGCAGTGAACGCAAACAAGACCGTCGTAGCCTAGATAGCATGCCCCACAGCATATGGGCAAGGTATCCCTGTTGTTGGATAAAAAGGGGAGTGAACATTATAGTGACTTAGGCGACGCCTAAGTCATCTTTATTGAGCCTGCTGTTAACGCCGTACTATAAAACAGCAGCACTACTGAGACCTTTACTTATCAACGAATAGCTTAAGAGCAATTTCATCAAATGGCCACTGTAACTCATGCTTACTGCCGGTATTGATCAATACGGGAATTCGGATACCGTATCTAGCTAACAGCAAATCATCATCGGCAATATCTACAACATCAACAGTGTGCAACTGAGCATCTAACTGGGCTACCAGTAAAGTCTCAGCCAGCTCACATAGATGGCAATGATCCGTACTATAGAGAATAAAATTTTTCATCGGGAAGTAAAACCAACCTCTTATTTTATTGAAATGCAGTGACCAACATATTGAAAGAAACCGCATAAACGCATCAGTAATATTATGATAGCGAAGAAATTTTGCTACTAATTTAGCACAAATATAAAATTCAAAAATTACATTTTTATATTATTTCGACTAGTATATTAAACAAACCTCTAACTAGCGATACAAGGCGTTTGATTTTTTAGAAACTTTTTCTCAATAATAGAATCCAAACAAGCGAATATAGCGACAAAAGATATTTAGCAAAACAACTGTTTAGTTAAAAAATCTCCTTTTCCATTTTTCCCGATTTAAGTTATTATTTATACTTATCAATAGCTTTGGATTAATAGTCAAGCAACCCAAACATTACCAATAGGATTTAGTAGTGTACAAAAGCACCTACACACAACAAGGAAAAGGCTCAGGCAACTTCTTCAACAGCCTCGTTCTTTTAGTGATCGTCATGACTTTCGTCCTATTCCTACCTCTAGTGGTACAAAGCGAACCGGGCGTAAACCTGAGCGCTTCTTTCATCAAACAAATGGGTCAAAAATACGGAAAACGTGCCCAGCTTCGCCTTAAAAGATGGCAAAAGTTAATGACAGACTTACGCGGCAAAAACGAACAAACCCAGCTCAAAGAAGTTAATAATTTTTTCAACAAAGTAAGATTCATTGATGATATTCACCACTGGAAGAAAAAAGACTACTGGGCAACTCCTGTTGAATTTCTCGTCACCAATGGTGGTGACTGTGAGGATTTCACGATAGCAAAATATTACACATTAAAATCTTTAGGCGTAGATATTGCCAAATTAAGTATCGCCTATGTTAAAGCCCTAGATTACAATCAAGCGCATATGGTGCTTACCTATTACAAAACACCTAGATCGGAACCGGTCGTACTGGACAATTTAATCCCCCAAATAAAGAAGGCATCTAAGAGAAAAGATTTATTACACGTTTACAGCTTTAACGGTGACAATCTATGGATCTCAAAAAAAGGGCGTAGAGCAAAACTGGTTGGCAGTTCAGACAGGCTTGGGCCTTGGGTAAAACTACAAAAGAAATTAAAAACTCAATAATTTTGCATTAGAATTTCAGGAGATAAGCATGTCTTTGTTAAACCAAATAATAGCCGCGGTATTTGCCGTGCTGATTGGTTTGGTGTCCGGCACCATTTACATAATGTCAGACAGTTCAAAATCTATGTTGTTAAACCAACTAGAATCTCATAGTGAGGACACAGCCACTCACTTAGGCTTGTATATGGCACCTTTTATCGCCGAAGAAGACTCTGCGGGTATCGAAACAATTGTGAATGCAATTTTTGACAGCGGTTATTACGAGAAGATTTCCGTCACCAACTTTGATGATGTCGATCTTTTTACCGCACTGCGCTCTCCTGAGATATCAGAAGAAGTCCCAAGATGGTTTGTAAAGCTCATCGAATTTGACACCCCTAATTTTAGAATTGAAGTAACTCACGCCTGGTCCAAAGTTGGATTTGTAACCGTAAAAAGTCGTGCTGGGTACGCCTATGAAGAGTTATGGAAAGGCACTCAGACGACATTGATCTGGTTCATTACACTCTCTCTTATTTGCGTCATTTTCTTAAGCTCACTTATCCGCCTAATTCTCCGCCCTTTAAAATCCATTGAAGAACAGGCAACGGCACTGGCCAATAGAGAATACATAGAAGTCACAAAAATACCGAAAACGAAAGAGCTAAAAAGCGTTGTTGTCACTATGAACAGCATGATCCAACGTGTACGCACAATGTTCGACGAACAAAGCAGGAACATTGAAGAGTTGCGTCGCACAGCTTACAGAGACGAGCTCACTGAACTTGCTAACAGCAGAGCAATCAATGCGCAGCTATCCAACAAACTCGATAACCGCGACGACGAAGGCCCATGCACCCTTTTCTACGTGCATATCACAGATTTGACTGCTCTCAATAACAAGCTAGGGGAAGAGAATGCCAACAACCTTATCAAGCAAGTCGCGCAGAAACTCAAGCGATTAAGCGAGAGCCATCTAGGCAGTATTGTCGGTCGTATTTCAGGGGCAGATTTAGTACTACTGTTATCGCACACTGACAACGAAACAACCAGACGCGAGAGCACCACATTACTGGAAGAGTGCAAACAAATATTCGACTTCTATGAATATGAGCCTGCCAGTAAAATCCCCATGCATATCACCACTGTCGCCTCCGACGATGACACTAGCGCCGCCCAAATACTCTCTGTTGCAAGAGTCGGCATTGAAGAAGCAATCAGCACCAATAGCCCATGCATACATAAGACACTTAAAGACACTCTATCAGAGACAGAAGCCGCTGATTGGAAGACCTATGTTGCGGACTCAATCAACGCCAAGAAGCTTTTCTTACAATATCAAGAAGTGGTCGATTGTGCTGGCGATAATATCTTGCAAAAAGAGGTTCTGGTAAGAATTCTCAACCAAGCAGGCGAGCCATGCACTGCAGTTCGCTTTATCAGGATCGTTAAAGAACTTGGTCTAATTGATGCACTAGACAGAGCTGTCATTGAACATGCTATAAACCACCTAAACACACACTCCACCAGTGAGCCTTTGACAGTCAATATCTCGCAGGACACACTGCATGCAGAAGGGTTCGATAGCTGGTTAATCAAGATCATTGATAACAGCGGCATTAGCGGAAAGTTAAACATAGAAATGAATGAGTCCTCTATCCTCAACGATGTCAATAGAGTGGTCAGCTTTAAGCAACTGCTCAACAGCAAAGATGTTGGTTTTGGAGTCGATAACTTTGGCATACATCCAAGCGGGTTCAGCTACCTTTATAAAGTGCATCCGGATTACATCAAGATTGACGGCTCACTTTGCCAGGAAATTGAGTCTAACGCAGAAGACCGTTTCTTCATGGGAAGCTTAGTTACTGTTGCCAATAGTTTGAGCATCCCAAGCTATGCGGAACGCGTAGAGCGCACAGAACAAATAGAGCAGCTGCGCAAGCTCGGTATTGTCGCCACTCAAGGCTTTATACACGGACAACCCAAAAATCTTAAATAGTTATCATCCAGGAAAGCTGCAGTAGCTGGAGCCACTCAATCGTACAAAGTAAGCACTACTAGATGCAGGAGTTTAGCCATTCCAAACAACTATACCTAGTGGTGTTGAGACTGTATGAATCAGACGCCCGTAACAGGAGCCTGTTTTGGATGAAAACTAGATAACATTAAGAGCCTATCGTGGAAGCCCAATTAAAAACAGAGCTACTACAAATTTCAGACAAAAAAAATCGACTGATAAAGTCGATTTTTTTTTACTATAAAGCACTAGCCTTTTTTGGTTAGCAACATCTCAAGCTTATTACTCATCCGCTCTTGTTTTTCTTGGTCTTTTTTCTCTTTTTCTTGGACACGCTGATTTTCACGACGACGCTGATGAAACTCTTTAAGCTGTGTTTTAGCGTATTCCGCTTCAGTTTCTGTAACTTTACCGGAGCTTTCACCCGTTAAGTCAATACGATCAGCGTCGAGCTTCATCGCTCTAAAATAGTTTGGTGATCTTACATAAGATGCCAATGCACGCTTAATCTTATTTTTAGCGATTTTCTCGTCAGCGACAAGGTCATCCTGAATGCCAATTTTTAGCGGCCTGATATTGGTACGACTAAAAGCTTGTGGATAAGTCTCGATGAGCATTACCAGGGCAGCCTGATTACCCGCTCTGTTTTTTGCTTTATTTTTACTGCTAACTTGCTTTGCAGATTCAACTGTTTCTGTTTTAACTTCTAGGGTCACAACTAAACTCTCAAGGATTACTTAACCACATAGGATGATCAAGTGACTCACCTATGGCTTTAATTAATTTGATAATAGGCTGCATTAATGACAGCTCACTATTATTGGCTTACTTTATCGCACTAATATTTAAATTAACCAGAGAACTAAGACTCAGCCCCTTTACGTATAAAATAAGTGTAAACATCTTGTTTTTGATCATGCTCTATTAGCTCATGCCCCAAAAACATACAAAATTTAGGGATATCTCTGACTGTCGATGGATCTGTTGCCAGAACCTGCAACGTTTCACCAACAGCAATATCACGGATTTTACTGTGCAACAACATGACAGGCTCTGGGCAATACAACCCCTGAGTATCAAGTACATTATCCGCATCGCAACCAAACATAAAATCACCTTAACATAATTATCTGCTCGATAACTTACAGCCAAAAATAACTGCGGCGCTATTGTCGCAAATTTATCAGCGAAGAGAAAGGAAATCTGCTGATTATAGCGAAAGCTTCTACAATATTTGTGCTTAAGACACTCAGAACAGTGAACAAAGGACAAACCCAATAGTCCAAGGCGTTTTTTTAATGAAAATTCAGATAAACAAATGCAAAACAGGCTTGGGGCTTTTTACCTTAGAACAACTTTTTTGAGAGGAAACACAATAAAGAAAAATCAATCCTTATGAACAACCGTTCTAATCACCTGAGAGAGCGTTGACAAATGTTGCTCGAAACTAAACCCTGAGCGAACTCTTGGCACTAGATCATGATCACCATCCCCCAGCCAATGCACGCTTACTTTTTTGCCCAACAGATAACCAACCACTTCTTCTTTACAACCAAACTTATCGCGCTCTCCTTGAAAGATATAGACCGGGGTACTGATCGTACTTAAGTGTTCTACCCGTAACTTTTCAGGCTTTCCGATAGGATGAAATGGATAGCCCAGGACAAACACAGCTTTTACCAACAACCGGTCAGCGACAAGAGTTGCAACCCTACCGCCTAATGATTTACCGGCCAAATATAAAGGTGCACCTTCAGCCATGTGGTACTTGCGAACATACGCAATAACATCGGAAAAACACTGTTCAAGAACTGGCATCTTATCGGGAAACTTCTTTTTTCCATTCACGCGCCTTTCATTCATATAGGGAAACTCAAACCGAACCACCTTCAAACCCAATGCTACTAAAGCTATGCTTATCCCATTTAAGTACGCATGATCCATTGGCATCCCAGCACCATGAGACAAAACCACAACCCCCTTACTGCCCTGACCTTCTACTTTAATATTCATCAATACTCGCTAAAACCTATACGTTATTTATCGCCAACAACGGCACTGCATTGTGCAAACTTTCGACTATACTTTTTCTGACACCACTAATGAGACCACAAACAAAGGGATAAACATATAGCTCGCTTTAATACGACAAATAAATGACATGAAACAACTTTTTGTCAATAAAGCCTATATTTGTTCATTTGTTACTTAAATGCCATTGATATAATAGGGTTATTCCAAGATAATTAGACACATAAAATTACAACAATCATAATTCTATAATCGCTTATTGATGAGAAACTTGCATGAGCACTGAAACGGTACACCCTACTTACGACTATAAAGTAGTGCGCCAGTTTTCAATTATGACAGTAGTTTGGGGGATCTTCGGCATGTCCGTCGGTGTCCTAATTGCTGCACAATTGGTCTGGCCACAATTAAATTTTGACACAGCTTGGCTGAGCTTTGGAAGATTAAGGCCCTTGCACACCAATGCAGTGATATTTGCATTTGGCGGCAGCGCGTTATTCGCCACCTCTTACTATGTTGTTCAACGAACCTGCCAAGTAACACTGTGGGGCGGATGGTTAGTTCCATTCACTTTCTGGGGTTGGCAACTCGTCATACTGCTTGCTGCAATCACATTGCCAATGGGAATCACTTCTACTAAAGAATACGCAGAGCTGGAATGGCCAATTGATATCCTTCTTACTCTTGTATGGGTTGCCTATTTAGCGGTTTTTGTCGGTACTGTTCACCGACGTAAAACGTCACATATTTATGTCGGTAACTGGTTCTTCTTAGCATTTATTATCGTTGTTGCTGTACTACACGTTGTTAACAGTGCGGTTGTACCTGTCTCTCTTTGGAAGTCATACTCTGTATACCCGGGTGCTATCGATGCAATGGTACAGTGGTGGTATGGTCACAACGCTGTAGGATTTTTCCTAACAGCAGGTTTCTTGGGGATGATGTATTACTTCGTGCCTAAACAATCAGGCCGTCCTATTTACTCTTACCGTCTATCCATCGTGCACTTCTGGGCACTCATAGCGACTTACATTTGGGCTGGCGGGCATCACCTGCACTACACGGCACTTCCGGACTGGACTCAATCAGTCGCTATGGTTATGTCAATTATATTATTAGCGCCTTCTTGGGGCGGCATGATCAACGGCATGATGACGCTTTCTGGTGCTTGGCACAAACTGCGTACCGATCCTATCTTGCGCTTCTTAGTGGTATCACTCTCGTTCTACGGTATGTCTACTTTTGAAGGGCCTATGATGGCCATCAAGACAGTTAATGCATTGTCGCACTTTACTGACTGGACGATTGGTCACGTACACGCAGGCGCACTAGGCTGGGTTGCTATGATATCTATTGGTGCTACTTACCACATGGTTCCTAAAGTCTTTGGCAAAGAGGCAATGTACAGCACTAAGCTAATAAATATCCACTTCTGGCTGGCAACAGCGGGGACTGTGTTATACATCTGTGCTATGTGGGTTAACGGTATTCTTCAAGGTTTGATGTGGCGTGCAGTAAACGAAGATGGCACATTAACATATAGCTTTGTTGAAGCACTTGAAGCCAGTCATCCTGGCTACTTTGTTCGCTGGATGGGTGGTGTTCTTTGGGTTATTGGTATGCTTATTATGGCATTCAATACTTGGCAGACCGTTCGCAGCTCAAAAGCAGCAACTGCTAACGCTAATCCTCAAGCAGCTTAAAGGACCAACACTATGTTAAAGCACGATACTGTAGAAAAACATGTTGGCCTGATGGCACTGCTAATCATCTTGGTGATTAGTGGTGGTGGCTTGGCCGAAATAGTGCCACTTTTTTTCCAGGCACAGACCACAAAACCCATTGAAGGCTTAAAGCCATATACTGCGCTAGAAATGGAAGGCCGTGACATTTATATTCGAGAGGGCTGTCACGTCTGCCATTCGCAAATGATTCGTCCTTTTAGAGCAGAAACAGAACGTTATGGCCACTTCTCATCAGCCAATGAATTTGTCTGGGAACACCCGTTCCTATGGGGATCAAAACGTACCGGGCCCGACTTAGCACGTGTTGGTGGCCGCTATTCGGATGATTGGCACCGCGCTCACTTGTATGACCCGCGCGATGTTGTTCCGGAGTCTAAAATGCCAAGCTACCCTTGGTTATTCAAAAACAAGCTAACTGGCGAAGATACTCAGAAAAAACTAGAAGTATTCGCAAAGTTTGGTGTTCCTTACACGCCTGAACAAATCGCTTCAGCACAAGATGATGTAGCAGGCAAGTATGAGATTGAGGCAATGATTGCCTACTTACAATCTCTGGGTAAGAAACATTCAGTTTATAGCAACAAACGGTAAATAACTGTGAGTTACGAAGTTTACGGACCTTATATCCCTGTAGTGATGCTCATTACCTTTTTTGGCTTATTTGTTTGGGTACTACTCCCTAGCAACAAAAAAGGTTTTGACAGCGCCGCCAATCTTCCTTTTGAGGAAGATGGCGAACAGAGCAAGCATTACACCAATAAGACCCAAAACGATGACAGGAGAGAAACACCATGAGCCCTTTTTGGAGTGCTTGGGTATCCATCATTACCCTAGCAGTTATCTTTGGCTGCACCGCATTACTACTTAATATACGTAAGAGCGAGAAATACAAAGAAGCAACAGAAGAAACGACAGGTCATACTTTCGACGATATCGAAGAGCTCGACAACCCGCTACCTAATTGGTGGTTCCAGTTGTTTATGGCAACAGTGATATTTTCATTAGTCTATCTAGTGCTTTATCCTGGTTTGGGTAATTTCAAAGGCGTTCTAGGCTGGACTTCTACCAACCAGTGGGAGGAGGAAATAGAGCATGCTAACAACACCTATGCGCCGGTTTTTGCTAAATATGCCGCACTTCCTGCGCAAGAGCTACTAAAAGATGAGAACCGTGCCGGTCTATTAATGGGCCAGCGCATGTATGCTAACAACTGCTCTGTTTGTCACGGTACAGCGGCAACAGGTGCCTACGGCTTCCCTAACCTTACCGATTCTGACTGGCTTTATGGCGGCTCTATCGCCACAATCAAAGAGACAATCACTAATGGTAGAACGGGTGCAATGCCTCCTTGGGGCTCTGTACTTGGCGAAGCAGGTGTTAGAGACATGGCAAGCTACGTGCTTAGCCTATCTGGTGCGGCTGATTTAGATAATGAAGCAATCGCTCGCGCAAAGCCTCAGTTTCAGGCTCTGTGTATCGCCTGCCACGGCGCTGACGGTAAGGGCACTCAAGCTCTCGGTGCGCCAAACTTGACTGACAATGTATGGCTGTATGGTGACTCTTATGAAAAGATTGCTCACACTATCCGTACAGGGCGTGCGGGCTCTATGCCTGCGCACAAAGACCTACTAAGCGAGAATAAAATCAATTTGATCGCCGGTTATGTCTACAGCTTATCTAACAAAGAATAAGCATTCATTATGAATACAATAAAGCGTTATAACAAATTGTTATAGCGCTTTTTTTTGGCAACCACCTCCAGAACCCTCATACTATAAACGTAGCACCCATAATTATTAAAAACTTACCGACAAGAAACACAGTGAGCGGCAACATGAAACAGATTCCAGTTAACGACATCACGCCCCAAAAAAAAACAGAAGTTGAAACTTATGACCTTTACGCTAAACGCGAACACATCTATGTAAAGTTCTACAAAGGTATCTTTAAAAATTTTAGAATTGTCAGTGGCACCCTCATGCTGATACTCTTTTATGGCTCTTCGTGGCTACAGTGGAATGGGCGCCAGGCGATCTTGTTTGATTTACCTAATCGCCAATTTCACGTATTCAACGCTACTTTTTGGCCGCAAGATTTCATGCTGCTTTCTGGGCTATTGATTATCCTCGCCTTTGTATTATTTGTTGTCACCGTTTTTGCGGGTAGACTTTGGTGCGGCTACGCCTGTCCACAGTTTGTATGGACTTGGCTTTTTATCTGGGCAGAACGCATAACAGAGGGAGATCGAAACCAGCGCATTAAACAAGATAAAAAGCCAATGACTAAACCACTGTTTTTACGCAAGAGTGCCAAGCACTTTATCTGGTTTTTTCTTGCAGTAACCACAGCACTCGCCTTTGTTGGTTACTTCACACCCATACGGGAACTCACACCTAGCTTCTTAAATTTTGAACTGGGTCCTTGGGAGTTTTGGTGGATAGGCTTTATTGCTGTTGCCACCTACGGTAATGCTGGATGGTTACGAGAGCAGGTTTGCATCTACATGTGCCCTTATGCACGTTTTCAATCGGTCATGTTTGACTCTGATACGCTCATCATTTCCTACGACGAAAAACGCGGGGAAAACCGCGGCAAGCGAAGTCGTAAAACGGACCACAAAGCCGCTGGTCTTGGCGACTGCATAGACTGTCACCACTGCGTTAATGTCTGCCCAACGGGGATAGATATTCGTGATGGCTTACAAGTTGAATGTGTCGCTTGCGGCGCTTGCGTGGACGCTTGCGATGATATTATGACCCGTGTTGGTTATGAGAAAGGTTTGATCAAATATACCACTGAAAATCAACTCAACGGTGGAAACACTAAAATCGTTCGCCCTAAACTCATCGCTTATTTTGTTATTGTGTTGGGAATGATGGCCTATTTTGCATACATTATTTTCGATAGAGTACCGATTGAAGTCGATGTGCATCGCGATAGAGGTCAGCTATTTACGCAAGTCTCAGAGCAAATCATTGAGAACAGCTATTCCCTTAAAATTGCCAACAAAAGCAATCACGATCACAAATACACCATCACTATCACCGGCATAATAGGCATAGAGTTAATTAGCAGAGCCAGTATTTTTGTAGAGGCAGGTAAACTCATTGATTACCCTATTCAGGTACGGGCAAATACCGATGAAATAAGCAAGCGCAACACTGACATTATTATTCAAGTAAAATCAGACTCTAATGCAGAGATTCACTCTGAAATAGAGAGTCGATTCATTGCTCCCGCCTTTTAAAACTCTGCGTATCGCTGTCCTTAAGTTATTAAGTACAGCGAGTAGTGAGTGATCGCAGATTAGAGCGAGTTTTGTTAAGATAGCGCCCTTCACATCCAATGCATTTATTAAGTGAGAAGCTTTAATAGATGAGTGGAGGTGCTTGACGTGGAAATGAAAAATGGATCGCAGTAAGAGGGTGATCGTAACATTACCAAGCGATAATTAAACAAGGCAAAAAACGGTAAATTAGCAGCGTTTATTAGTATAAATGTTCTTATTGAGCCGTTTTTAACACCGAATTATCGAGCTTGCTAGTTTTGTGACATTCTTTGAGTTGCGAAGAATTAAACCTTTGGTGCTTTAGGCTGTGCCTAATTTATCTTTAATGAATTTATTTACCCATGAAAACAGAAGAACAGTACGCAGCAGACCCATGGTACAAACAGCCTTGGTTACTGATAGCCATGATCCCTTTAGTCGCCACGGTCATCGCAGGCACCACTTTTTTAGTTGTCTCTATCATATCCTCTGACGGAATTGTGAAGGACGACTATTACCGTATGGCCAGAGGCTATTATAACGATCCAAGTAAAACCCAAGCTGCCTGGGATGCCCGCTTAAGTGCACAGATAAAAGTAGATAATGTCACCGGCGATGTCTCGATTAAACTTGCCGGAAAAAACCACCAGTTACCGAGCATTTTAAAATTAGATTTTGTCTCACCTACCCATCAAAAATACGACACCCGCATTGTGTTAAAGCAAGTGTCTGACCAGCCTTTCTACCTTGGGTCCTTAAACTCACCTATCAGTGGTAAACGCTACTTATTGCTAACACCGCAAGCAGAAAACTGGCGCCTTAGCACTACTCTTACTCCTCCTTATGATCAGCTTGAAATCACTTTAACCGCTGAGAAACCAAAGTAATATGAACAACTTAGTAGTTACCGACAGTCACTGTTACCACTGCTTGTTAGATCTCCCTTTGCAGGTTAGACACCGCGTAGAAATCAATGGTATTGAGCGGAAAATGTGCTGCCCTGGCTGTGCCGGTGTCGCTCAAACCATCATTGATTCAGGCTTACATAATTATTATAAACATCGTGATACTAATACAACAACGATTAATAATAGTCGTGATAGAGCGCCGCTTGTTCCGCAGGAACTGAGCCTTTACAACAGTGAAAAACTGCAACTACAGTTTGTTAGTCAAAGCGAGTCAGGCACAAAGGCTGCCACTTTGGTTATTGAAGGCATTACTTGTGCCGCTTGTATCTGGCTATTGGAACATCATATAAGTCAGCTGACAGGCATCGTGAAAATCAGCATCAACATGACCAATCATCGCGCTCAAATCAGCTGGTTCAACGATCAGATTGAACTGAGTGATATTCTCGCGCAAATTCATCACGTAGGCTATACCGCCCATCCCTACCGCCCGGATATAGAAGAACAATTACTGGCAAAAGAACAAAAGAAATCAATGCTGCGCTTAGGTGTAGCTGGCGTTGGGATGATGCAAGTGCTCGCACTCGCTGTATCCTTGTACTTTGGTAATCACAGCGGTATTGATAGTGATACAGTATCTTGGTTGCGCTGGAGCAGTTTAATAATATGTACCCCTATCGTATTTTACGGGGCGCAACCTTTCTTTACTGCTGCTTATAGAGACTTTAAAGCACGACATTTAAGCATGGACGTGCCCGTCTCCATCGCTATTGGCGGTGCCTATATCGCCAGTTGCTGGGCAACCATTTTTGCAGACGGTGAAATATATTTCGATTCTGTCTCAATGTTTACCTTCTTCTTACTCTTCGGTCGCTACCTAGAAATGCAAGCGAGACACCGAACAGGACGAGCGGGTAATGCACTACAAAACCTGCTACCGCAAGCTGCGATCAAACTCATTGGTGAAAAAGATAATTTAACAGAGCACTTAGTCGCCGTATCAGAACTTGTCGTAGGTGACATTATTTTGGTAAAACCTGGTCAAAGTATTCCCGCGGATGGTGTAATAATCGACGGGTTTTCCAGTATCGATGAATCAGCGCTCACTGGCGAATATCTACCTAAAAAACGCAAACTCAGTGACAGAGTCATTGGTGGTACACTCAATGTAGAAAACCCCATTCATGTAGAGATTGAGAAAATTGGCGCTCAAACTCAACTATCAGCGATTGTTCGTCTCCTTGAACGCGCCGGTGAAGACAAACCAAAAGTCGCCAAAATTGCCGACAAAATCGCTAGCTATTTTGTCGCCTGCGTATTGATTAGCTCTGTCATTGTCGCCACTAGTTGGTGGTTTATCGATCCTAGCCAAGCTTTTTGGATCACCCTTTCTGTATTAGTTGTCACTTGTCCCTGTGCACTATCTTTAGCGACCCCTACAGCATTGACGACAGCCACTGGGAGCCTGCGCCAACACGGTCTGCTAATTACTCGCTCACACGTACTTGAGAATATCGCTAATGCAACGGATTTTGTATTTGATAAAACAGGGACCTTAACGAAAGGAAATTTGGCCATTGAGAATATTGCTCAGTGTCAAAACAATCAACAGGCACTGGAAATAGCAGCGGCACTTGAGGCGAACTCTGAACACCCTATCGCCAAAGCTTTTAAGCCTTATTTGCAACGAAGCGCTGACAATATCGAAGTGACTTTAGGTGAAGGTGTGCAAGGAAAAATAAATGCGCAAACTTTTCGTATCGGCAAACCCACCTTCGCCCAACAGATCCTTAAAAATAATACGGCTATAAACGCGCCAAGTGATAAAGGCCACTGGTTATTACTGTGCAGTGAAGAGCAAATAATTGCCTGGTTTTCAATTTCAGATACGCTTCGAGATGATAGCCACTACTGTATACAGCAACTTAAAAGAAACAACATAAAAGTACACATGCTAACGGGAGACAATAGTGATAACGCGACGATTATTGCTAATGACTTAGCCATAGAGTATTTAAAGACCGATGCCAGCCCCTCTGATAAAATTAATTATATTAATGCGCTACAAAACAGCGGTGCTAAAGTCGTTATGGTGGGTGATGGTATTAATGACTTACCCGTACTCGCTGGCACACAAACCTCTATTGCAATGGGCAGTGCATCTGATCTTGCAAAAACGCATGCGGACGCTGTATTAACGAATGGGCAGCTTAGTGTCATCATCGACGGTCTATTGCTCGCCAAGAAAACCCGTAAGATAATTGTTCAAAACATCTGCTGGGCATTTGGTTATAATATGCTCGCTTTACCGCTGGCAGCATTTGGCTTAATCCCCCCTTATGCAGCCGCCATTGGTATGTCACTTAGCTCATTAATAGTCGTCTGTAATGCACTGCGCTTATCTAAGAGCCCGGTGATATCTAAAACACTTCGAGCTCCGCACTAAAGGAGCATAGTTAGAGGTCACCATGGAAATACTTCCTTTTCTACTCGGCATTTCGGTACTTATCTTTTTTGGTGCCATTGCCTTCTTCTTTTGGAATGTCAACAATGGTCAATACGATGACCTGGAATCCCCTGCGCATAAAATTCTGTTTGATGATGATGACGATCTAATACCTACTGATATTAGACCGGCTAAGTCATCAGACTCTGTGCAGAAGAAACAAGATAATGCTTGATCAGCTAACCTTAGGTACTGCTTTACTATTAGGGTTACTCGGTAGCGCACATTGTATTGGCATGTGTGGAGGCATAGCTTCTTCTATCTCCCTAGGACAGACACCCAAGGCCGGAAAATACTTACTATTTTACAATATGGGGCGTATTAGTAGCTACACTGCAGCCGGCGCTATTTTGGGCTCGCTGGATTTTCTAATTCGCTATGGATCCATGCAAATCCTATTGCGCAGTATTGCGGCCTTTATGCTGATAGCCATGGGATTATATGTTGCCCAATGGTGGCGTGGTTTGACACATCTTGAGCAATTTGGCTTCAAACTCTGGCGTCATATCAGCCCAGTCGCTAGTAAACTCCTTCCGGTTACCAGCGCTCCAAAAGCATTTATTTTAGGCGCTTGTTGGGGATGGCTCCCCTGCGGCTTAATTTACAGTACGCTTATTTGGAGCAGCGCTGCTAATTCCAGTGCTCAAAGCGCCCTACTCATGTTCTGTTTTGGCTTAGGAACACTGCCTGCGATGATGACCACCAGCCTACTAGCAAAGCAGTTCCAACAGCTTTTGAGCAAGCGCTACGCCCAGCAGATTTGTGGTATGCTAATCATCGCTTTCGGCTTATACAATGTACCTTGGCATCTACTCGCCAACGTTTTAAAAGGATAGCTCATGTCGAGTATTTTATTTATTTGTGCCTTACCCGAAGAAAAAAAGGCACTCACGGATATTTTACCCCCTTTAGTGCGTAGCCAATGCCTAAACACCCCTTTGTCACTGAATATTGAGCACTACCAAGAGGGCAGTCTCGACATTTATGTCAGCCAATCTGGTATGGGGAACGTCAACGCTGGCGCTAAACTGGCGTTGATTCTCACGCAATTTAAGATTGATCAAATAGTATTAATCGGTGTTGCTGGTGCCCTACATCCAAAACTACGTATTGGAGATATGGTACTGTCAAGCCAAGTCATCCAGCACGATTATTACTCTTCACTGAAGGAGGGTAATTACTTAATGAAACCAGGGGATTTAATACTCTCTTGTGAGCAAGCACATGAATATAACCCAATTTTAGAATCCATTGAGAGCCAGCTCCAGCTTCCCTCTTTACAACACCAAAGCATAAATGTGTTTAAGGGTATTGTCGCTTCAGGAAATGAATTTGTCGGCACAGCCATTCGCAAGCACAGTATCCACGTTCAATGCCAAAATGCATTGATTGTCGATATGGAGGCCTCTGCTATTGCACATATCGCCAACAGCTTCCAAGTGCCATTTTTAATTGCCAAAACCGTTTCCGATGAACTGCACAGTGACGGTAGTATCAGCAGTGACTTCAGTAGTTTTTTGCTTAATGCCAGTCGCAACGCCGCTATCATTGCCAAGCTTATTATAGAAAATAATAGCGAGTCGCATTACAGCGCCGAATAAGATCCTCCTGAGCTCCCGCTGGGTTAGCCTGCCTTTACTTCGTGAAACGGTGTCGTCAGTGACTTGGGGATTTTACAAGTTCGCGCCCTAACTGGTGAAGAATTGAATTCTTATTGATCTAGGCTCCGTCTAATTCATCCCTATTAATTTTAAATATAACTCGTTACTCAAACAAAAAATCAATACAATAGGCGGCCGTTTATTTAGCCTGAGTCAAATTCCATTTTCATACCGGCTATCAATACAAGGATTCATCGCACATGTGGTTTAAAAACATTATATTTTATCGATTCACTGAGAGTGTTAACTACAGTGCTACGCAGTTAGAAGAAGCTTTTAAAGAGCACGTTTTTACGCCTTGTAAATCACAGGAATTATCTCGTTACGGCTGGTGCCCTGCACACCCAAACATGCTCGACTCTAATGTTTTCACTAGTACTGGGGCTTTTTTAATCACCGCACAAAAAGAAGACAAGCTAGTACCT
>Ga0209396_1002667_pt1 | contig 18489 bp, 21 predicted proteins | sample GOMGulsemesocosm_6_FD_184638 | JGI IMG/M metagenome (GOLD analysis project Ga0209396, IMG submission 184638) | Methane-oxidizing microbial communities from mesocosms in the Gulf of Mexico - GOM8C Gulf of Mexico (SPAdes) (version 2) | ecosystem: Environmental > Aquatic > Marine > Cold seeps...
TGCACCGGATAGCCATTAGCCGCATAAAAGTGGGCTTTTGTTTTGCCCTCTAGACCACTATTCCAGTCGACATAAGTCGCCAAATGGCCTCTGATAGTTAGGGAGTTAACCTGCATACACAACCACGCTCAAAAATGTAAATAAGTAAAATATCACCAGTACTCTAACCAACTCTATTAAAAATAGACATGATCAAAATTAACAGAGAGATAACCCTACCTAATCGGCAATACCGATACGTCTAATATTCTCTACATTCCTATTCATCAAGTGTCTCAACACGGTACGAAATAAAATACGTTTAAAGCCCGATAAATTACTGCCCTTTTCAGCATAAAAATCATCCGGTTGATCATAAATACCAAAATCATCGGCTATGCCTTCTTTTTGAATATAGGTACTGCTTCCCTTCCAGTCATTGTCGGGTTTCTTTAAACACTTAGTTGCAATGCCATAAGCACTGAAGGCACTAGTCTCACTAGAGTCGCGCTGGCTTGAGTCGCATTGGTCAGAAAAGCGTTCTTGCACCTTATTTAAGTAAGCTTTATCAATAATATAACCTTCGAGATCTAGCCAATGATCATCGAAATAGACTTCTACCCAACTGTGGATAATGCGCTTAGGCGCAAAGAAAAATAAGTAATTTGGTATTGCCCCTCTTTGCAATTCATTAAAGATAGTAAAGCCATGAAAACGGGCAGGTATCCCCACTCCCCTCAACAATGCCATCAGCAATGTGCCCTTGGTATTACACTGACCATAACCATCAGCCAATACCTGACTCGCGCTTAAAGTATCGTCCTTGTTATAGCCGAACTTGATGTCATCACGGACAAAGTTATACACAGCTTCGATGGCGTCATAAGATGAAAGTGTTTTCCAACCTTTACCTTCTATTAGCTGCTGAATCGTTTGATTGTTGTAATCCAACATAGCGGTGGTTTGTAGATATTTATCGGTCATTTATTATTCCTAGCCATTATTGATAATGATTGCTCTAGGAATAAGATAAGGCGCTTTGCCTAATTAAACTTGAATAAACTGGCTATCTTGAAGGTAGGGATTGCTGAGCTTGACGAATCGATAGTCCAAACATCTTCTTAAAGGTCCGACTGAGGTGTGCACTATCGGAAAAGCCCGCTATATGAGCGGCTTCTGTTGCGTTGCGCCCTTTCACCATAGCATTAGCTGCACACAATAAGCGCCGCCATAATAAATAAGGCCGCCATGCAATATTCATTTCTTGTTTAAATAGGTGTAAGAAACGGCTTTCCGAAAGGGCTAAATCTTGGGCAATGCTTGCGGCTTTCCAAGCTTCGGGCTTTAAGCATTCGTCATCAAAGCAACGATTTAATTTGCTCTGTAAGCGTTGAATCCTGTCATCCAGTTGATGATTTATATCTGGCTTAGATAATTGGGAACTCGGAATATTGAGGTACTGCCAAACCGGTGCGAGTATTTCAATCACTTGCTCAAAACTAAAGCGACTACTCTTCTCAATCGAGGCCGCATAGCCAATATCGGGCAGCGCTTTAAAAGGAGCACCCGCTAATGCCGACATGATCATATCCCCTAATAACGATTGAGGTTCGACCAACAATATCCAGCCTGATTCCATCTGCAGACAATGAGATAAACCAGGAGCGACAATCATGGCCTGTTCATACAGAGCATTATTTATATTTAAGCTACATGTTGTTTCTGGCCAGATCAGTTGGATTGCATTATGACTGTGTTCAAGCGCATCAATCGTTGAACCATTTATAATCATCAGGCCAGGGGTAAACCAAGTTTTTATCATGCTGCCAATATAGCAAAGTCGCAGATAAAAGCGACCTTACTAAATGGACTCATTTATTCAGCAAAGCTAGGATCAATTACATTCCTAACCTGCTCTACCACATCAATCGGAAACTCTCCCATTTCAGCATGTTTACGCACTGCAGCTTCATCGGGGGCAATAAATACGCAATAGATTTTATTATCTGTCACATAGCTTTCAAGCCATTGTACATTGGCTGTCATATCTTCTAATACGCCCGTGGACTTTTGTGCAACACCTTTTAAATCAGAGGCCGTTAGTTTTCCTGCGCCCGGAAGGTTTCTTTCAATCACAAACTTTGGCATCACTACTCTCCCTTTCATTAGCTAAGTTATTTCTACCCTTAATTAGTATGGACACAGGTACAAATAGCACTGAAGAGAAATACTAATAAGTCAAAATAGTTCACTAAAAAAGTGATCGCTAGACTAAGAAGCTATGGAAGGTTTTCTCTTTAAGCGCTCACTAATTTGATGCACCGCAGGAGCAACAAATATAACCGAAGAAAACGCAATCGGAAACGCCAAGCTAAATGCTTTAGCCCAATCGATTAAAAAGCTCTGCTGAAACCCCATGTGAATTGCCGTTAGGGTAAATGACATTATGGCAGTCATGAAAACGGCCATAAAAAAAGGAAAGTAAAAGCGTTCTAATATTCTCATCTCAAGCAACATTGTCAACTAAGGATGACAAGATAGTAGTTGCTAGCGAGGAGCTTGTCAACTAGAATTGACGACATGAATATTCCAGATCTGTCACAAAACTTAAAGTCTCTACTATTTAAACGCTATGAATGGTACGAACAAGAACTGCTTACCTCTTTAGAACAACAAGGGGATGTCAGTCTAACCACGGCTCAAGCCCGCGCTTTAGCCGTTTTAAATGGGCAAAGCAGTAGCATATCTGCCCTAGCCCGCAGCTTGAACATCTCACGCCAAGCGGCACATAAAACTGTAGTGCGCTTAATCGAGCTAGATTGGGTGAAACTTGAAGATAGTGATAAAGGCAATGAGAAGATCATTGAGTTCACAGATTACGGCCAGCAAATGCGTGGCCGCATAAAAGAGCACATGATGAGAATTGAGAATGATATTGCTCAGTCAATCGGCACTGAGCGTTATGCTGCGTTAGTTGAAATTCTTAATCATGACTGGAATAGTGATTAATGCCTTTATAACTGGCATTTGTAATCGTGACTACAAGAAAGACACGGCAGTCATTAGCTTATCTTTGATATCAATATTTTTAAGCTCACCTTTTTCCATATCAAATTCATCGTAGAATTTCCCAACTGACAAATCGGCTTTCACATCCATACCAAAATACGGTGCAGAACCTTTTGCCGCCGCGAGTACAGAACTGGCACCACCAGGGCCAGGTGATGTTGCTAGCAATAACGCCGGCTTATCTTGATATACCTTCATATCGATACGTGATGTCCAATCGAATAAGTTTTTATAGGCGGCGGTATAAGAACCATTATGCTCGGCAAAAGAAATTATCACGGCATCAGCGACTGATATTTTATTATAAAAATCGTGGGCTAATTGTGGAATACCGGATTCATTTTCACGGTCGGTACTGTAGATAGGCATTTCATAATCGTTTAAGTCGATTAGATCTACTTCCGCATCCTCTAATAAACTCGCGGCATAAGTTACTAATGATTTATTGATTGAAGAACGGCTATTGCTAGCAGCGAAGGCTAAAATTTTCATAATCTCTCTCTCTTTAAACTCAAATTATTTGGCTTTATTTTTTAGTTACGTAAATGTTCTATGCCGCCATAGGCAATAAACTCAATCACATTATCGTCGGGATCGCGGATGAAAAATGAAGTCCCTGTAGGATGTTTCATAGGCCCTCCGCTTAATGGAATATTCAAATCAGCCAACTGCTTTAAAACGGCTTCGGCATCACTAATTTCCATTGCAACATGGGTATAACCTGTGTGTTTAACCTCTGCTTCCATCAACACATTTTTCTTCTCTACTTGATTGGCATTCAAGATGAAATTGATGTTAATGCCACAGGGGTGCTCAACAATAGCAACGGGCTCTGGGCCAGTAGGGCCTGTGATATATTCAAACCCCAGCTGGGCATAAAAATCGCGCGAAGTAGCGAAATTACTGACACGGATTCCGATGTGATTAACTCGCGTTAGTTCTTTCATACTGGTACTTCCCCTTTCTGTTCTGAATACTTGATTTGATGTAGCTCGTTAATATAGCCATAGTAGATTAACCACGATGAAAGATTAATGATGCAAATGTGCAATGATTGTTTCCATCTGGCTCTTAATTAACTAAAATATGAGCCCTCTCCGCACTGAGTACAATACGATGGCCTTTGATTCTCAATTATTGGATGGCATGGTGATTTTTGTTGAAGTGGTAAATAGCGGCAGCTTTACCCAAGCCGCGCTTACCAGCGGGCACTCTACGTCTTACATCAGCAAAGAGATTAATAAACTCGAGTCGCGCTTGGGAGTACGCCTAATGCAGCGTACTACGCGTTCTTTAAGCCTAACGCCAGAAGGTGAGATCTACTTCAAGCAGTGCCAGCAGATTATTGATGATGCCGAACAAGCACACGCGATCCTCAGTGGTGGCCAAGCTCAGCCGAAAGGTACTTTAAGAATTAGCTGCCCGACTAGCTTTGCCATGGCTCAGCTACAGCAGGTATTCTCCGATTTTATTAACCTCTATCCCGAAGTGAATTTAGAGTTGGATTTGAATAATCGCAAAGTTGATATGATTGCCGAAGGATTCGATATTGCGATCCGTGGCACTTTGCAGCTAGAAGATTCCAGTTTAATCAGTCGTAAGATATATAGTTCACAAGGACTAGTCGTCGTCGCCCCGAGTTACCTTGAGAAGTTCGGCACACCCACAAACGTTGCCGATCTAACCAATCACGACGCTATTACATACAGCCACTTAAAACATCCTAGCCTGTGGAGCTTTACTGATCAAAACGGCAAGATAGAAAGTATTCAAATGAAGAGCCGAGTACAAACGAATAGTTCAGAGATGGAGGTTTCGTTATGTGTCGCAGGCCATGGCATTATGCTAATGCCCAGTTTTAACTTAAATGGCGAAGTCGAACGTGGAGAGCTGATAGAGTTATTTCAACACTACCAGCGTCCTGAAATTAATGTTTATCTGGTTTACCCTAGCCGCAAACATATGTCGGCTAAGGTCAGAAGCTTTATTGATTTTGTTGTTAGCGCTTTGGCGAATCAAACAGCCTAGCTCATCATACGTCTTAGCTCATCATACGTCCTAGCTTGCCTAACTGCCTCGAGCCATAATAAAGTGTGAGTAAGCCTAAGGCATACTCGCTGGTAGACGCACACAGTGCCGTAAGTGCCAGCCCTGAAGAATATGTCATCGTTTTAGTTGCTGTCTGCTTGATCGTCATAAACCACCTCGTAGAAGAATCATAGTTAAACTTGAACAGTGTTCAATATAAAGCTATTATTATGAACAATGTTCAGAATAATAGCCCTTAACCGGACTATGTCAATAAATTTAACAGTGTTCAGAATGGATTAAATGATGGCAAGGCGTAAAGATCACACCCCTGAAGAGCTAAAAGCTTGGGTCTTAGACTCGGTGCTCGACTTTCTACAGCATCAATCTGCGGATAACTTAAGCTTGCGTAAAGTCGCCAAGATGGTGGATTACTCCCCTGGCACACTGATTAATATTTTCGGTAATTATGCCCACCTGTTATTAGCCGTCAATGCCTGCACCCTAGATCAAATCAGTGAGCGCTTAAACGAAAAATTGACGCAAGCGAATGCCCTAGATGCCCAGCAGCAGCTATTACTTTTTGCCCAAGAGTATCTGCTATTTGCCCAGCAGCATGTCTTTCAATGGCGCTTATTATTCGAACATAGATTAGATGAAGAAGTACCTGACTGGCAGCAAAATCGGATCAATCAGCTATTTGATCTAATTGAAATCCGCTTAGCGCAGCTTGTACCCAATGCCCAACAGGCTGAGCTGCAACAAGCCTCCCGTACTATCTGGGCTTCGGTGCATGGCATTTGCCTGCTAGAGAGTGACGATAAATTGTTTGCATCACAGTCGATTAATGGTGAAAGTATGATTCAATCGTTAATAAAGCATTACCTTGCTGCGTGGAAAGTATCCCGCTAGCCAAAGCCGTAAACTAAACACGTAAACCAAACAGAAGTATAAGCATAACTAATAAGGACATTATTCATGAGTCAGCAAGGTCAATTTTCACTGCTCAATAAACGCCGCTTCCTGCCCTACTTTGTCACTCAAGCACTTGGGGCTTTTAACGACAATCTATATAAGAATGCGCTGTTATTATTCATTACCTTTGGTGGCATCAGTGCGCAGAGTGATTCTGCATTACTTACCAATCTCGCCGCAGGTTTGTTTATTCTTCCTTTCTTTTTATTCTCACCTATCGCCGGCCAGATTGCCGATAAGCTAGAAAAATCACAGTTAATCCGCTGGGTGAAAGGGTTAGAAGTGATTATCATGGCTTTAGCCGCGGCCGCCATTTTACTGAATAATATTTGGCTGATGATGGCCCTGTTATTTCTAATGGGTTTACAGTCAGCCATCTTCGGACCGGTTAAATTCGCGTTATTGCCACAACAGCTTAAGGATGAAGAACTCGTGGGTGGTAATGCGTTGGTAGAAATGGGTACCTTTCTCGCGATTCTCACAGGTACGATTACTGCGGGTATATTCTTTGATTTTGAACAAGGAAAATACTGGATCGCAGGTGCAGTTATTGCCTTCGCAGTACTCGGTTTATTATCCAGTCAGTTTATCCCCCACGCCCCTGCCAATGATCCAAGTCTGAAAATCAATTGGAATCCTTTCACCGAATTAGTGAATACAATTAAGCAAGCGCGTAAAGATCGCTCAGTGTATTTATCGATTATTGCAATCAGCTGGTTTTGGTTTATCGGTGCTAGCTATCTTACTCAATTCCCTAACTTCGCCCGTGATTATTTAGGCGGCTCAACCCAGGTTGTTACCTTATTACTGACATTATTCTCTCTCGGTGTCGCGATTGGTTCGTTATTATGTGAAAAACTATCAGGGCATAAAATTGAATTAGGTATCGTCCCCATCGGCTCTCTGGGTATGAGTATCTTTGGTATTGATCTTTATTTTTCGGTTAATAGTATTCAAGTAGTTAACGACATGTCTGCCATCGCTTTTATCCAACAAGCTGACAACTGGCGCTTAATGTTCGATATCGCTATGGTCAGCGCTTTTGGTGGTTTATTTGTAGTACCTTTACAGGCCTTGATACAGCATAGAAGTGAAGAAAAAAATCGAGCTCAAATCATTGCCGCCAACAATGTATTAAATGCCATTTTCATGGTTGCCAGCGCCGCTATCGGAATTTTATTATTGGTTGTCATTGAGTTAACCATCCCAGAATACTTTCTTGTTCTTGCCCTGATGAATATCGTTGTTGCGGTATACGTTTATTCCCGTGTACCGGAATTTGTATTACGCTTTTATATCTGGATGCTCAGCCATACCCTGTACCGAGTGCAAGATAAAGGTTTGGAGAATATCCCTGAAACCGGTCCTGCAGTATTGGTCTGTAATCACGTCAGCTATGTTGATGCGTTATTAATCGCTGGCACTTACCAGCGTCCCATTCGCTTTGTGATGGATCGTAGTATTGCAGAAATGAAAGGTTTAAAAACCTTCTTTAAAATTGCTAAGACCATTCCTATCTGTTCGCCTAAGGCTGATATTGAGGTCTATGAAAATGCCTTTAAACGCATTAAAGAAGAGCTGGATCAAGGGGAGCTAGTTTGTATTTTTCCTGAAGGTAAGTTAACCACGACAGGTGAGGTAGATACTTTTAAAGCGGGTATAGAACGTATATTAAAAGACTCCCCCGTGCCCGTGGTACCTTTGGCATTAAACGGATTATGGGGCAGCTTTTTCAGCCATAAAGACGGTCATGCTTTAACTTCACGCCCTAAGCGGTTTTGGTCGAAAGTAACCCTGACAGCAGGAAAAGCGACGGATTCTAAAGAGGTCACCGCGGCGATTCTCGAAGAACAAGTAAACAGACTGTTGATCCAATAGAAATGAAGATACGTTAATGAAATCTAGCTCCCTGCTCTCCATAAGCTTACTAATTTTAGTCACCGCGATTGCTCCAGCACTCTGGGGCACGACCTATATTGTCACCACTGAATTATTACCCGCAGACCGTCCGTTTATTGCCGCCTTTTTAAGACTGTTTCCCGCTGGCTTATTATTAGTATTATTCAGTCGCCATCTACCCAAGAGCAGTGAATGGCCTAGGATCATTATTCTCTCCATTTTGAATTTTGCAATTTTCCATGTATTGCTGTTCGTTGCGGCTTATCGTTTACCCGGTGGTTTAGCTGCCGTGGTCGGAGCGATTCAGCCTTTGCTGATGATGGTTTTAATCTGGTTAGTGGATGATCGCAAACCTGCCCAGCTGGCCTTATTTGCCAGTGTTATAGGTGTATTTGGTATGGCAGCATTACTCTTGTCACCCAATTCTCACTGGGACCTGATCGGTATCATCGCCGCGACGGTCGGGGCCATGCTAATGACGAGTGGGGTATTCCTCGCCCGTCGCTGGCGCACGGATATGCCGCTATTAGCCTTTACCGGTTGGCAGCTATTAATTGCCGGTTTCTTACTTGCGCCACTGGCTTGGTTGATTGATCCCCCGCTATTAACATTGACCACTAAAAATCTGTTGGGTTATGGCTACCTATCCTTATTTGGTACCACCTTAGCCTACGTATTATGGTTTAACGGCATTTCTAAACTATCCCCTGTGGCCGTTTCATCCTTGGGCTTATTAAGCCCCATCAGTGCGGTTATTATTGGTTGGGTAGCATTGGGACAAAGCATTACAGGAACAGCACTTATAGGACTCATTGCGGTACTCGCCAGTATACTCATCGTACAGTGGGCGCTAGTGCCAAAGAAATAGTTGCTGAGCTTGTATTATTCCAGTTTTTTAATAACCCCCATAATTTCTGCGACTGAATTAGCAACAGGCATCGCAGGCGAAACTTTTGTCGTAACAAAAATTCCGGGGCAAGCAATTCGCCATGCACCTAAGTGACGCATAATAGCTCCTGCCGAACCAGCTTCCATAATTGAGATTCCCCATTGATCTGGAGTCATATCAAAACGAATTAATTCAACATCGGGCGGTGGGAATAATTCAGCTTGTTGTAATTTATTTAATGCGGCGATTCGCTGGCTAACGCCGACCTGCTCATTGAGCTCCCAATATATTAGAAATAACATATAACCTCCTCGTAAATTATCTATGAGTGGTATATTTAAGACTAGATTAAAATTATTTTAACAGCAGACGATAGTCAATAATGCTCTTATAGTTATGCTGTTAAAATTATGCGTTTATCACAGCTAAAAATATTAACCTCGGTTCATTCCCCACGGTACTCAGAATGGCAACTGCGGCAACCTTTATTGGCAAAAACAACCATCTGCTTTTTAATATTTTTATAATTCCCTTGCTTAGCAACTTCAACAAAATGAGAGGCTTCTGCACGCATCACAGCCGCTTTATTCTTGAATTCTTGTGTCAGGTTACCTTGATCATCCCATATATCATACATAGCCCGAGATTTTCCTCCCACGCTACCTGCAGGAAAAATTACAAGCATGTCATCTGCCATAGCGACTAATGCCTCACCGTGACTAACAATATGGTTAAGAGATAACTTATTTTTTATTAATAGCTTAATCGCCTTAGCATGGTTACCTTTAGTTTCCATAAAGAGCTGACGATATTTCATCATCGCGCTGCGGTCTTTATCTAAACTTCTCGTTTCTGCTATTGCTTGAAAAGGCAATAACAGAAAAGGTAATAACAATAGGCAGCCCACAATTAATGTAAGACGAGACAATCTTTTCGTTGATGCTGTCGTCAATGTTCTAGCGGAATTATCCATTAGCGGTCTCCACCGCGGTGACGGTTATGCTGGCACTTTAAAACATAATTAATAAGCCCACTGTATTGCTTATCTTCGAATGACTTAGCATTCATTAGCCAAACACTGTTTAACCTTATTGAAGTCACCGTAAATTTAGGTGCATTATCCTCAGGACACTCAACAAACGCCTCTGCTGACGCCTCATCGTGTTTCCCCGCCTCGATGGCTTTGCTTATCCCTTGAGAGGCTTTAAAGACCTGAACTTCATCAGACATTAATTCAGTTGAGATACTCAGCTCAATTTCTAGCGACCAAGAGAGACTCGGAATAAGGATCAAGTAAATCAATCCCAGCCATTTTTTCTTCGCGTCTTTCATACGATTTCGCTCCAATGAATAATCAGCATGGCAATTAACAACCCATTATTATATTAGTCAGTCTTAGCCAGACCGTATTGGCATTCTCTTGAGTTATTAGTTTTTAATATATCAATCACCATCAATATGAAATTATAACGAGTAATATTACGTCTATAATCACCTTATGCGGTTACTAAAATATTTTCTTATTAGTCTTTCGATATATCTGCTTGGCTGTAGTGATACGAAACTGCACGAGCCTCCATATCAGTACTTTTTTCAAGTTGGATTGTTCGGGCATGGCAGAGGGGCTATTGGGGATTTACAACTCAATTCGTTTTACTTTGAGCGCCAGTGCGACAGTTGCCATGCGAATCAAACAGAAAAACACGGCGACCTAGGGCGCTGCAATCAATGCCATCAGCCCCATATTTCTGGCTGGGAAAAATCATTATTTCCGCAAAATCACAGCGCCCTTCCTTTAGACGGTCAGGATCATCATTATTCGTTAAGCTGCACTACTTGCCATCAATCATTAGCAACACCACAAGAATTTCAAAGCACAAGCTGTCAACATTGCCACAATCACCAAGCGAGAGATATCATTTATGCCCACGACTTGATGGATAACTATAACCTTGATCTATTTTCTCAAGCCGGGGCATGTGTTTCCTGCCATAGTCGAACGGGAAAAAATCATACGCTCTATTTTGATTTAACCACGGGAGAGAGTTTATGACAGACTCCCATGAGCCCTCAGTTGAGCACCCCCTCCACCAGCATGTTGGTTTTGAAGTATTACCTGAGCATGATCGTATTAAAGTCTCGCGCTTTAGTCGTCGAATTCGGGTATTACATTGGTTTAACGCCATTGCCATTATCAGCTTATATTGCCTAGCGCTTCACTCCTTAATCGCTTCGATTAAGGATGTACCTTTCATACTGCAGGATTTGAGAAACTGGCATATATTAATCGGTATTAGCTGGATAATTGGCATCCCTTTACTTTGGCTTTTCAGCACATTGCAATTGCATAAAAATAGATCCGCGATTGTTAGTGATCAGCTCATTATCAAGCAAAGACTATTTTTATATACCTCAATTATTTTAATGCTAATAATGGCACTGACTGGTAGCCTGCTTACCTTTTTACGACCTTATAATATTCCTGAATTACGCAGTATCTTATTATTACTTCATGGCTTTATAGCTTTTAGTTATTTACCCCTCCTTGCCATCCATATCTATTTAGCTATTTTACAACGTGAAAGTCGGCAGTCTTTGCGAACAATGTTCTCTGATGTCTACATTAAGTACCTAATACACAATCACATTCCCAAGCTTCAGTGTGGATTAAGTAATCAAGAAAACATTCTATTTATAAAAGGGGAAGTCTCAGATATCAACCTGCGCGGGGTTCATATTATTATTGAACAAGGGAGCTGGCAGGAAAACATAGGCTTAGATCAACTGGTTAACATCGAATTTCAGCACACAGAGTTAAATGATAAGCTCTCAATGCCTGTCATTATCCAGTCTCATTACATTAAAGATCGTTATTTACATGTCAGTTTCCACTTTGACTCAACGCTGCAAGAGAATGCCTATCAATTATTGAGCCGCGGGCTATTCTTTCGCGCCCTTTTCTTAGCTCGAAGAAATCACCCAAGAATAAGTTGCCACTACCCAATCACTCTCTGCCACAATAACAACGAAGTCGTTGCTCAAGCGATTGATATTGGTTCTGGAGGAATGGGAATTATAGCGCCTTTACATATGGCTACGGGAGACAAAATACAGGTCACCCTAAAGATCAAAAACCCTATAATAAACTGGCAGATAGACGCACTAATTGTCGTTAAATCTCATATCAAAAATCACGATTTTAGTTACGGTTTATGCTTTAAAAATATTAAAAATAATGAATATAAGCAATTGTCGAAAATACTTACCCACACTAAAAATCAGCAAGCAAATAGAAACATTCATTACTGGCCACAAAAGTAGATTTCAGCTACTTATTCTCTTTTTTACTTCTACACTGAATAACATTGAACAATCGTTTCCCTTTCTGTTTCTCTTTCTGTTTCGGAGATCCTCATGAATCAAAGTGCCTTCCTCCCTCGATTAAGTATCTTATTCTTATTGATCGCTCTAGTGCTGATAAGCAATATATCTTTTGCTATGCAGACAGCTGATACACATTTTTATGGCCGAATTCACATACGCTTAGCCACGATAAAAAATCAAGATACATCTCTCAATAATGCGGGTCATAGATTAGGCATTAAGGGTGAAGGTGAACTGAATAATGGATGGGAATTTCTCTATAAACTCGAAAGCGAATTGCATAACGATGACGGTTTAGGAAAAAAAGATGGTGCTGATGGCCATAACTTAGCAGAACCTAGCGCGACCTCTAGCACCGACTTAGCCGACATAGTCATTCGTCATGCTCATATTGGGCTGGCTAATTCTTACGGCATGCTCACCTTAGGTCGACAAAATAATCCATTTGCCAGTAGTTATACTGCTGATGTGTTTGAAGCTAACTCGGGGTCATTCGAACAAACATCTTTTCGTTTAGGCCATGCGGCAATTTTCCAAACGCCCAATACGGGCAAAGCGCGAGCTTATTTAGGGGCTATTTTAGAAGGTGGTGGCGATGAAGACGAAAACGAACAACTGGATGGCTATGTTATCGGTGGTCAGTACAAGGTAGGTGAGCTCGTTCTTCACCTAGGGGCCTTCCATGCAGATTTTAAAAGCCTAGATAGCGATCAATCTGAATTCACCGATGTGTCAGCAGCACTAGCATATCGATCAGGTAATCTTTATCTCGCAGCCAATGGTGAACAATCAATACTGCAAGCAGCAGATGGCAGTAAAACAACAACTGATAAACTAGACCTTGCGATGACTTACTCATTGAAGACTGTTACTTACGGCATTGGCTATGCTATTCAAGATAGTGAGGATGTCAAAAGTGATCGAATTTTATTCGGCGCCTACCTAGATTTAAGCAGTAATAATGATTGCTATATTGAGCTAGGTTTATTAAATAAAGCTGCGGGGGATAACGATAACCTAGTTGCAGGCTATCGTATTACTTTTTAATGGGGCACCTTTAATAGGGCACCATGAAGAATTTCATAGATAATTAAGACAACTATAACTGATAGAAATAAAAACTATTGCGAAATTAACCTAAACCGCTAAGCTGTGAATAATTTGTATTTCTTAGAGTTTGAATTATATGAATAAATTATTTTCAACAATAATTGTATTCCTAATAAACTTAACAGCTTTTTCCAGCTTGCTTCCTTCAATAGCCTTGTCACTTGATGCAAAGACAGCGCCCTATTCAATCAATATCGCGACCATTGACTACCCACCACTCATGGGAAAGCAAGAAGGTTTAATGACCGATATTGTAAAAGAAGCTTTTTCAATTCAAAACTATCAAGTGAATTTCACCCTAGTTCCTATGGCGAGAATCGCTTGGTCTATAACAGAGGGAGATAGTGACGCGGCAATCGGTAGTATTCATTGGTTTAGAGGGAAAGAGCTTCTAGAGCAAGTGAGACATAAAACTATTTATTATACCGGCATGCACTTATTTTACCGGAAACAACAATTTCCCGATGGCATTAACTATCAAGACTTATCAGAGATCAATCAGTACAAGGTTGGTTATATTCGATCAGGTTCTATGCTAAAAATTTTGAAAGAGGCCGGAATCAAGCCCCAGTTAGTTAAAGATTTAGCGACAAATAGTCGAAAGTTGAAAACACAACGCATAGACATGTTTATTGCAACTGAACTCGGAGGCTGGGGAGCCATTAAAATGAAGTACCCTAATGCAGTTAATGAGTTCGCTATGATGCCCAGACCAATACTCGATATTTTGGGTAGCGGGGACGTTATATTTCCGCTTAAAAATGGACATTTACAAGACATATTCGAACGCGGATTATTACAGCTAAAAAATAATGGAACCTACCGTCAGGTACTGGAAAAATATTTTGGTGAGGGAAATATCCCAACTAATCTATTGTCATTGATTCTTTGAACTAGAACAACCCGATTAAAAAAGGCGGCTATACGCTGATTCATAGAATCAACTCATAACCGCCAAACAAGGCCAGCCTAAAGCCTAAGAAGTGTGTAGTTTAATGAGTACCCTAGTTATTAGGGTTCACATACTGAACGTCATTATTACTTTCCGCACGCTCCCACATTTGCAAATACGCCTCAGCAGAATTCATCACAGAGTCGTAAATACGTGCAGGGGTTTGCTCCCGGATATCTTGAATATGATCAGCCACTAAACCATAGTGTGCTAAGCCTTCATTATTGATATCGAAAGTACGGTTACCCGAAACTTGTTTATCAATTTCGATCCCTTCTTCTGTCGTGAACGGGTAGACCAGAGGATTCGTTGCCGTGTCGCCACGAGGACCAGGTTGATTACCAATGCCACCCATATCCGTAGAGAAAGGTACACCGTTCACAAATGGCGTATCTTCAATCAGGTTCAAATATCGATTAATACCGTGCTGAATCGAAGTAGAAGGACCATTATATGGTGCCAACATGCCGCCCTGATTAGCGATATCGTGCTGTACTGCGTGAGGCGAACCATCTGCCGCCGAGTTCAACCAACTATGACCAGAGATCACACCTGAATAGTTACGCGCTTTAATGATTGCCATCGCCGCATTCGCAGTCTTAGTCGACATGTGATCCATCTCGATGATCATCCCCATATCAATCATACGATTGATTAGATAGACACCTAGATCACTTAAACCATGCTGATTACATAAAGGCTGAGTTTCATCATAAACAGGGTTTAAACCAATCACATTTAAAATGTCTTTAATCACAGGCACGTTGCCGATTAGTGGGAAGCCCGATTTAAAGTGACGACCACGAGTTTCTGTATCACAGGCTTCTGTTTCAAAGAAACGACCCGTTGCTAACCACTGCCCCACGTTAATGAAACCATCTTCTTGGCGAGCGCCGCCAAACTGGTTATCAAATCTATGGGTTGGGTACATAGTACGAACACCGGCGTTATAGACCTTCTGCAACTGTGCTTCGATTGTTTCTTTTGTACAATGATCACGAACACCGCAGTCAAATAACTCAGACGCTTCAATACCCATTAGAATGGCCATTTTACCATCAGCGATCACTTCTCGTGCTTCAGCAGGAGTGCTAACTATACGGAAGAAGCCTTTACCAGGGCCACCTTGTTGGGCATCGATATACGCTTCCATTTCATTTAGGCGTTGAATCTGCAGATCAATACTCTTAGACGTTTGGCAGTTATTCGGATTAAGCCAGCTGGCTGGATTCACCGTTTTCTGCACATTACATAAGACTTCGTTCTCTACCAATAAAGACACCATCATCTTCAGGCCACCTTTATGCGCACGCTCTACCCACTTGTAGTAATACTGCATATGAGACAGCGATTTATGCGCAGGCCATGCAGGAAAATCAGGATAACCACGAGTATCATAACGATGACCCACATTATCAAATCCCATCAGATTGCCAATAATATCTAAGGCGCCACTAGGACCATGAATTTCTTTACTATCGCGTAAAGCCGTTTCAATACCCCAAGGGCTGAAAGGTTCGCCGTGTAAGAACTTACCACCCATAAACTCATAAGAAGTAATGTGCGTATGCGGATCAATCGCACCCCGTACTGGAGCACTGACATTAGCGGCTTGTGATACCGACTCATCGGCATTCAATTGAGCTTCAGGGAAAGGCTTACAATCATTTTGCGCAACTAGGTTAAACCCTGTTTCGCTATTTGCATTAGTCGGATTCAAAATATCCAACACATAAGCACCGCCATTAGCGTACCAACCGATACCACCATGGTTATGACGTAGAATTTTGTTCAGACCGATACCGTGGAAGCTATAACGATAACTACCATCCGTTTGATAATGACCACCAATACGCCATTGTGCGAACTTACCTGCATAGCGACCTGCCGATACTTCATTCGGTAAATGGCTAGCTAAATAGCGACCGTCTTGATCGGTCAACATGTAATGGAAATAAGACGTTGGTTTAAAGGAGAAACGTGCAGCACCTGCCGCTGATGTGGCTTTAAATTGATAGCTCAAACCATCATCAACCAAACCACCTTGATGAAAGCGATTCATATACTTGCCATTCGCTGGCGATTGAATGGCATAACAACCCTGCGCTAATTCATGCACTGAATTTTGTGCCGCTGCAATTTGTGCTGGCGTTGGCGGTGGTGGTGGCGCGGGCTTTTTTGACATAGCCTGAACTTCAACGGTGATACCGGATAATAATGCCATGGATATCAATGGCGTCATCAGTCCATGACGATACTGCATTTTTAATCTGCTGATCATATTGGATCCCTTTATTCCTATATTCTGCGATGCGTATATTTGTGGTGAGAAAATTCACCAAGGCTCTTGCGCTATTTGTTATCGTTTTAATTGCTCAGAGCTAAGTTATTTTTAGTTGAATAAAGAAATAATCGATAGGTAAAAACGCGCAATTCAACGTGCAAAACGTTGAAGAAATAAAGGATTAAACGATTTGCACAAATGCCAAAATACACTTGCCCTAAGCAATACGTTAAATAAGTGGGCTATTAATTCCAATTACTCAACAATCTGTGAATAAATATGACTAATACTAGGAAGATATTAATAAAACAAGCCGCTATGAGTACTATAAAGCCAATTATCAATACAAGCTGGCCTTGAATGACTATATGCATAGGTTTTCATAATAATCACATTGGCCCAGATTGCGTTAGACCCATTTCGCCAGCGTAATCGAGTAACTGGGTTGCTTTAGTCCAGAGGCGTAAAACAGAGTATTTTAGCAGTGTTATTATAAGTGACTTTTTAGTCGCCCTGACGGCTGCGTTTACGGAATTCTACCAAGCAATCTTGATCAACTAAGGTAAAAATACTGTAACGCTTTTTGCCCGCTTTAATATAGCTTGCGACTTCTTTTTTTCGTGAAGGGTGATGAATTTTTTGAATGACCGCGGGATGGAATACTTCAGCATTTTTAAAAAACGAAACTGCTTTTCTATTAGCCGCTGCAATCGCGTCAAGATCACGGCATTCGGCGTGAGTATTTTCTGATAAGAATATGACGGCTAGCATCACCGTAAAAATCCAAGATTTAAATCTCATCAAAGAATTTGAATGCACTTTAGCTTCTCGCTTTAGCTACTCAGTATAGGTTCGTTATAACTAGGTTAACGGCCAGTGCCACAGCAACTTTAAACGCTAATGCTCTCTCTAAGATTCGCAATCATCTGCATAGGATCATTATTATTTGAGGATGAGGCTGGCGGCACCAGTTTCCCATCTTGATAGCTCATACCGGTATTCTCCGCCACCATAGATTGAGCCGCTTGTACTAACCATAAATTTGCCGCTTCTTCGCTAGCCCCCTGATCTATTTTTTGCTGCCACTGCTGGTGCAAAGCATGAAGTTTTTGCAAGGTTTGATAAGTATCAGCACGAACAAAGCCTTGCTGTAAGTCAGAGTCATTAGAGAATAAGGATTCTATCTTTTCCTTATCTGGATGATCGTTGATAACTTCAACCTTGCCCTCAGAATTTGCTCGTAGTTGTATTTCTATTCGAGTATCAATTCCTGCTTTATCCAGTGCTCGAGTAAAGTTCTTTTCAAATAGGTTTACATCGACTTTAGTGGGCAATGAAAGCGGCGCTAGATTAAAGAGCTCAGCGGCGGCTTGTTCAAATTTATCCGTAACCTTGCTCCCTTTGCCCTGAGGATCTTTAGCATCATCACTTAAACTCACATCAGGAGTCGCAGGTATCACCTCCGTTGCGGCGATAGGTTGCCGCTGAGCTTGATTTAATAGCCGCTGACTGGCATTGCTTCTATCGACTAATAATCCATTCTGACCCAGTGTATTCATACCTTTAGCCCAGGCCCTAGGGTTTCCTAGAGCATCCTTGTTATTGAGATAGGTTGTTGAGATATGTCGATATAGCAAGGGCTAGACCAAAACCTCTTTTTTTCTCCTATAGATTCAAAAAAGGATAAAGGGTCAATCCTAATACCGCCGCTAATCCCAACAACGTCATGGCAAAGTCCGCGGGGTCTTGTTTGAACTTGATATACAGCCCCTGTAGAAAAGTCAGTTTCTGTACCTGTATACGCTCTTCTTCCGCATCTTGATAACGGCCAAGTTGATATTCATCCAGCACTATTCGAGCCGCTGGGTATTGTTGCTCATCCTTTAACCAGATAGCGGCTAAACCGATACCCCAGCGCCC
>Ga0209396_1002669_pt1 | contig 18486 bp, 13 predicted proteins | sample GOMGulsemesocosm_6_FD_184638 | JGI IMG/M metagenome (GOLD analysis project Ga0209396, IMG submission 184638) | Methane-oxidizing microbial communities from mesocosms in the Gulf of Mexico - GOM8C Gulf of Mexico (SPAdes) (version 2) | ecosystem: Environmental > Aquatic > Marine > Cold seeps...
AAGTACTATGGGTAAAGAATTTGCTAACGTTGTTGTGCGTTTACGCCGTCAAATGCTACAAATCGCTAATGTTGAAATCTTAGGTAAAATCAACGGTGCTGTAGGTAACTACAACGCACACATCTCAGCTTACCCTGACGTTGATTGGAACCAGTTCTCTGAAGAGTTCGTTTCTAGCCTAGGCGTTGTATGGAACCCGTACACAACGCAAATCGAACCGCATGATTACATTGCTGAACTGTATGACGCAATTGCACGTTTCAACACAATCATTCTTGATTTTGACCGTGACATCTGGGGTTACATTTGCCTAGGTCACTTCAAGCAAAAAACGATTGCTGGTGAAATTGGCTCTTCAACAATGCCACACAAAGTTAACCCGATTGATTTTGAAAACTCAGAAGGTAACATTGGTATTGCTAACGCACTATTCAATCACCTTGCTGCAAAATTACCGGTTTCTCGCTGGCAGCGTGATTTAACAGATTCAACTGTATTACGTAACTTAGGTGTTGCTATCGGTTATTCTGTTATTGCCTACGAGTCAACGCTAAAAGGCGTGAGCAAATTAGAGCTTAACGAAGAAGCACTACTAGCTGATCTTGATCGTAACTGGGAAGTTCTGGCTGAGCCAATTCAAACAGTTATGCGTCGCTACGGCATCGAAAAACCATACGAAAAGCTTAAAGAGCTTACTCGTGGTCGTCGTGTTGATGGTCCTGCTATGCAAGAATTCATCGATACACTAGAACTAACTGATGCAGTTAAAGCGGAATTAAAATTAATGACGCCAGCTAACTACATCGGTCGTGCTGTTGAGTTCGTTAACGAGCTATAATTACTCGGTAATAGTAGCCAAACTGTAAATAATTTAGCTTACAATTTAGTGAGCTAAATTTAACAAAAGCCCAAGATTACCTATTTTTGACTAGTCATAATAAAAGGTTGCTTGGGCTTTTTTGTGCGCCAGTTATCATAAATATTTTTAATAACTAAAAATCAGATATCGTAAAACCACACTTTTGCAAAATAATAATTCAAAACGAAATACAAAAACAACACATTTAATCCAACCTGAAACCACAAATTAGCCATTTATAAAACATCCTTTTGAAGTTGGCCCCCTATCTTGTAACTTATCTCGATACACGGATAATCATCATCTCATCTACATTTGATTAACCAAGGATTTACACAATGAACGGATCATTTCTTCTTGAAGCATTTCAGGCACCCACAAGTTACGCCCAGAACCTAGGAAATTTCTTTAATGATTTAGGTGCGGATCCTTACCTTGAAAGTAACTGCCGATTCCGCGCATTTTCCCAATATCAAAAAACTAATGAGCAGTTTGAAAAATTAAACTCAAGTACTTTTATGCAGTCGTCTGATGTAAACCGCCTTATCGGTAACGTTGAGCGTAAGTTTGAAGAGATCTCACCAGCGCTTGACCAACACCCTGACTTTCAGAATTTATTAAATGCATTTCTTGAGCGCACTAAGGTCGATATCTCTAAACAGCCGATTGGTGTTCACCAGATGCGTGTTGTGTGCTCACACGACCAGTCAGGTTCAGCGGCTCCAGAAGGTATTCACCAAGATGGTTTTGATTTTATCGGTATTTTCTGTGTGAAAAGAGACAACATCGCTGGCGCATTTACCCAGATTTTCGCATCTCCAGTTGATCAGCATCCACACATGAGTACCACACTAGAAGAAAACCAATTTATCATTTTTAACGACCGCCGTTATTACCACTACGTGACTGAAACATTACCTGCTTTACAAGATAAAACAGGCCTTCGAGACGTATTCGTATTCACTGCTTAATTTACAAGGTTAACGATAAAAGCAGCAATACCAACTGCCATTAAGGCGGTAATAAAAACGTTTTATACACTCTAAGAACAACATTACTCTTTGTCAAAATAACAGATGTAAGCGTAATAATAATTTTATTAAAGGAATAATCGATGAACTTATGTATTGAGTCAATCCGCCAAGCGTTTCCAGCACTACAACAAACAGTAAATGGCGAGCCAGTGTATTTTTTTGATGGTCCTGGTGGCTCACAAGTTCCACAATCTGTGCTTGATGCGATGACAGCCTATTTAGGCAAATATAACTCAAACCTTGGCGGACGCTTTTTCTCTAGTGAAAAGACCGTTGATGTGATGCGTAATGCACGTCTAAGCGGTCAAGCATTACTGAATACCGAGTCTCCAGATAACATCGTATTTGGCGCAAACATGACGTCACTGACTTTCCAATTAAGCCGTGCTATTAGCCGTGATTGGCAAACTGGTGATGAAGTAATTGTGACGTCTCTTGATCATTATTCCAACGTTTCAACTTGGCAACAAGCTGCAGATGATAAAGGCGCAGTGGTACATCAAGCGCGGGTTAATGAAGACGATTGCACACTAGATAGCGACCATTTAATTTCGCTTATTTCAAGCAAAACTAAGTTAGTAGCGTTAACATTTGCGTCGAACACAACAGGTTCATTGGTAGACGTAAAACCTATCATTGATGCGGCACATGCAGTCGGTGCTAAAGTCTATATCGATGCGGTACATTACGCGCCACACAAGCTTGTCGACGTGCAAGCATTGGGTTGTGACTTCTTAGCGTGTTCAGCTTATAAGTTCTTTGGCCCTCACGTAGGTATCGCATATGTGGCACCGCAATGGTTGCATACTCTATCACCTTACAAAGTAGAACCAGCAACAAACCAAGGGCCAGGCCGCTTTGAAACCGGTACCCAAAGCTTTGAAGCATTGGCTGGCTTTACTGCCGCAGTTGAATACCTTGCCCATGCTGGTGATCAAGCACTGCCACTGCGTGAAAGACTTGCACAAAGCTTCGAATTATATCAAAACCATGAGCAGCAACTTAGCCAACACTTCCTTGCCAAGTTAGCGCAATACAGCAACGTAACTCTGTATGGCATTAATGATATGGACAGGTTAGCAGAGCGCACCCCAACCTTCTCTATCCGTATTGATCACGCTTCTCCGGAAGATGTATCAGGCTTACTAGGCCAGCACAATATGTGCGTATGGAATGGCCATTTCTATGCTATCGGTTTGTGTAAACAATTAGATATATTAGATAAAGGCGGCGTGATCCGTATTGGCTTTATGCACTACAATACCACCAGCGAAATTGATGCATTATTTGATGCACTATCGGCTGTGCTAGTTAAATAACGACAGCTCGCAATAAATCATAATTAAGCCCAAGTGTATTACCTACACTTGGGCTTTGTTATTTCTGTCCCATAAAACACATCATAAATTACTTAAACCCAAAGTTTAACATGTCGATAACATTTTAAATTTATTATCTATGTTAGCCTACAAACACATTACGTATATAAATCTTCACGAAGTTAATCTACGACACAGCAAGGAAGCAACATATGTCACGTCAATCAAGAACAGTACAACAATGGTTTGATGAATATGGCGTTAGCCACCAGAACAAAACCAATAAACTCATCCATTGGATCATGGTACCTATCATATTTTTTACCATCGTAGGTTTGCTGTGGTCTATCCCCAAGATGGATTGGATGGCTGCATCACCTTGGTTAAACTGGGCCACAGTGGCCATGTTCCCGGCGATGTATTTCTATTACACCTTATCTCTACGTATCTTATTTGGCATGCTACTGTTTACTGGGTTATGTCTAGTGGCATGTTATATGCTGACTTTATACCTAGCCACACCGTTATGGATTTTTAGTGCGGTGCTGTTTGCAATTGCTTGGGTATTTCAGTTTATCGGCCATAAAATTGAAGGAGCAAAACCGTCTTTCTTTGAGGATCTGCAGTTTTTATTAGTGGGTCCAGCTTGGTTGTTAGGGTTTGTTTATCAGCGTCTTGGTATTCGTTATTGAAGGTGCATAATTTCAGCGGGAATTTAAAACCCGCCCGTAGGAAGTTTCTCAGATGAATTAGCACAAGGTACATCAATGTCAGAATGCTTATCGCCTTTCAAATTGATGTTACGCAGTGATTACTTACCTGAGAAACTCTGAAACACGTATTCTCAAGGAGCTTGGGTATATATAACGATTATTGAATTGCGTAATTGGTATTACTTAGCAAATACCACGGTTTTCTGGCCATGGAGGAATATGCGGTGTTCGATATGACAACGAACAGCGCGTGACAGAGTTAAACATTCGATGTCACGTCCCTTTGCGGCTAGGTCTTGTGGGTAATAGCAGTGATCAACGGTTTCCACACCTTGGCTAATGATCGGTCCTTCGTCAAGATCATCACTGACATAATGCGCCGTGGCACCAACAAGTTTAATACCACGGTCATAAGCTTGATAATAAGGCCTTGCACCCTTAAAACCTGGTAACAATGAATGGTGGATATTAATCGCCTTGCCTGACAGTTTTTTGCACATGTCACTCGATAATACTTGCATATAACGCGCTAATACGACCAAGTCGGCTTCACAATCTTGGATTATTTGCCACACTTTAGCTTCCTGCTCTGGTTTGGTCTCTTTGCTGATAGGTAGATGGTAATAAGGAATACCATGCCATTTGGCCAGTTCCTCTAAATCAGGATGGTTAGAGATGATCGCTGGAATTTCAATGGCTAAATCACCCGTTCGGTATCGGTATAACAAATCATTGAGGCAATGATCGTGTTTCGATACCATAATCACTACTTTTGATTTAAAAGGGCTGGATGCAAGTTGCCATTGCATATCAAATTCTCTGGCCCGTTTATCAAATTCGCTACAGAATGAATTGTGATCAAATGCTTGTTCATCATCGGGTCTGAATTCTATGCGGATAAAGAAACGTTTTTTATCGGTATCATCGAACGAGTGAATTTCATTGATATAAAATCCCTGCTCATATAAAAATCGAGTAACCACATCTACCGTGCCTGGTTGGCTAGGGCAGTCTGCCGTTATAATATGGGTTTGTGGGGCTGGTTTGATATCGGACATTTTTGATCCTTTATTTTTAATTAAAAGCCGCTTAGCCTGATTAATTTAAACTCAAGCGGCTTTTATTGTAGTTGTATATAGCCCTTTAATACATTGAAACAGCAATGCAAATGCTTAAGAGAGCTCAATGAAGTTTAAGCAATAGTTAAGCCGTATTCTTTGCTGTTTTGCTGGATCCATAACCAAATATAGTCAGAGAAACTACGGCGTACAACTAATTGAAACTTGTCTTCACTGACACGCAAAATATGTGCGCCAGCCTTGGCAAAAGTGGTGCCAATGACTTTGCCAACAGGAAAGCTGTCCAGATGTAGATCATAGCCGGTCGATTTCTTCAACAGATCGATAACATTGCTACCACTCAACTCAATAATGGTCTGTGCGCCACTAATATCGCTAACCGCAAAGTGGCCTTTTAGATAAGAGCGGAGTTTTTGCTCCACCTCGTATTCGCTACCTGAGTCAACGACAATCAGCCACTCATCTGGCGCTAACCACATGATCTGGGCAAGTTCGCTCTTAGTACTGCTACAAGGCGTTATTGGCAGCGGCATCCCTAAGGCTTCTTGCACCCCAGCCAAAAAACCAACATCTTGGGCGTTGCCACGCAAGTTAAGATGCCCCAATAATTTTGCCTCGTGCAATACGATACCACCCGCGCCAGATTGACCGATTAATCGATCAAGTTGGGCATGGTGCAATGGTGATTCTACGTGAATTGAGTTAGACATTTTGACGGTCTCCCTTTGGATCATAAAATACTGGACTGCAAATTTCAGCTTCAACAGTAGTGCCATCGCTTAGTGGCAAAAATACGCTTTGTCCCTTGCGGCTAATGCCACCTTTAACTACAGCTAAAGCAAAAGAATAGCCCATGCAAGCACTGAAGTAACTTGAGGTTACATGACCCACCATAGTCATTGGAATGCTTTGGCCTTTCTCAAACACAATTTGCGCGCCTTCCGGCAATACAAAGTTTGGATCTTTCGGTTTTAAGCCGACCATTTGTTTGCGATCATCGCGTTTGTTATCAAAGCGGGTCCAAGAACGTTTGCCAATAAAGCTAAACTCTTTCTTTTTGCCGACCACCCAGTTCATGTCTAAATCTTGTGGCGTAACCGAACCATCGGTATCTTGTCCAACAATGATAAAACCTTTCTCTGCCCGTAAAACATGCATGCTTTCGGTGCCGTATGGGGTAATATCAAACTCTTCTCCCGCAGCTATCACAGCTTTCCAGGTATGCATGCCGTAGTTAGCTTGTACGTTAATTTCAAATGATAGCTCACCGGTGAAGGAGATACGGAATATCCGAGCCTTAACGCCAGCGACTTTGGCTTCAATCCAGTCCATGTATTTGAAATTATCGTTGCTTACATCGACATCACAGATCTTTTGTAGCACTTTGCGGCTGTTAGGGCCCGAAATAGTCATGGTTGACCAATGGTCTGTCACGGTGGAGAAGTAAACTTCTAGCTCCGGCCACTCCGTTTGATGCCATAACTCAAGCCACTGTAATACGCCTGCTGCGCCGCCAGTGGTGGTGGTCATGATAAAACGGTTTTCTTCAAGACACGCCGTTACACCATCATCGAAGACCATGCCGTCTTCTTTACACATAACGCCATAACGACACTTGCCAACGCCAAGCTTGCTCCATGGATTGGTATAGACACGGTTTAAAAATTCCCGAGCATCTTTACCTTGAATATCAATTTTACCCAGGGTTGAAGCATCTAGAATACCGACACTGTTACGGACGGCTAAACACTCGCGTTCCAGTGTTTGTTGCATAGTCTCTCCTGCTTTAGGGAAGTACCATGGTCGTTTCCATTGCCCTACATCTTCAAACTCTGCGCCCTTGTCGAGATGCCATTTATGCATCGCACTAAAACGTGCCGGATCAAAAAGCTGTTTAACATCTGCACCAGCTAAAGCACCAAACGTTGTTGGGGTATACATAGGACGGAAAATCGTAGTGCCCGTTTCAGGAATGCTTTTACCCAAGGATTTGGCGGTAATAGCCATGCCGTTGATATTACCTAATTTACCCTGATCGGTACCAAAGCCTAATGCGGTATAACGTTTAACATGTTCAATCGACTCAAAACCTTCACGGTTTGCCAGCTCGATACCTGCTGCGGTTACATCGTTTTGATAGTCAACAAACTGCTTCGGCGCTCGGCTGGTTTTTTTACTGTGCGGCACATGGAATAATGCCATGGCTGCCTCTTCTTGAGGGTCGTTAGTTTGCGGCAACGTGCCAGTATAACAGCCTTGACCTTTGCCCGCTGCGTGGGCGGCAACTGCACCAGTATTAAAACCATCGCTAATGACTTTAGATAAGGAATAAACACCTTCTAAGCCACCACAGATGTGTTGCTGTTGAACCGTTTCACCCGGTACAAATCCAGCGATGTCATCTTTCCACACAGGGCGAGAGCCGGTATGTGAGGATAGATGAATGACTGGGCTCCAGCCGCCGGAGCTGGCTACTGTATCACAACTAAAGTGCTTAGCTGCGCCAGTAACGGTATGGTTAGCTGCATTGATTGGTGCGATATCAACACCCTTAACCCGCTTGCTGCCTTTAACTTCGATAACCGCATGGCCAAAGATGATATTGATGCCTAACTGCTTGGTCTGTTGAACGAGTTCACCATTTGAGGCTGCCCGAGTGTCAACAATGGTAACAACCTTACGTCCCGCCTGATGCCAATCAATAGCTGCTTTATAAGCATTGTCATTGGTGGTCATTAGCACAAACTCGTTGCCAGGCACCACTTCGTAACGGTTAATGTAGGTTGATACTGCATTGGCTAACATACATCCAGGAACGTCGTTATTACTATAAACTAAAGGTCGCTCATGAGCGCCAGTGGCTAGAATGACTTGCTTGGCTCTAACCTTATGCACGCGCTGGCGGACGGTTTGGGTCTGATGTTCGCCGATATGATCGGTGCGACGTTCGTTAATACCGAGTAAGTTATGATCGTAATAACCAAAAACCGTACTACGTGGTAGCAATAAAACATTATCCATGCTTGATAATTGCGCCACTATTTTTTCTACCCAAAGACCGGGTAGTTGACCATCAATTTGCTGCTTGCTACATAGCAGATGACCACCGAACTCGTTTTGTTCGTCACTAATGACTACTCGAGCGCCAGTTTGGGCTGCAGCTAATGCAGCCGTTAAGCCAGCTGGTCCACCGCCAACGATCATGACATCGCAATGGTGATGCATTTTGTCATAACTGTCTGGATCTTCTTGAACTGGGCTAGACCCCAAGCCCGCGCCTTTGCGAATTAAGTGCTCATAAGACATCCATAACGATTGTGGATACATAAAGGTTTTATAGTAAAAACCCGGTGGCATCATTGAGCCGCCAATCTTACCGACCGTTGACATTAAATCCACATCGACATTAGGCCAGCCGTTGGTAGAACTCGCCGTCAAGCCCTGGTAAAGCTCAGTTTGGGTCGCTCGTGGATTAGGGATCGTGGTCGCTTGCGTCGAGCCGACTTGAAAAATTGCATTGGGTTCTTGCGAGTCACTAGTGATAATGCCACGCGGACGAGAGTATTTAAAACTACGCCCCACCACATCAACACCGTTAGCCAGCAAGGCTGATGCCACGGTATCACCTTCGTAACCCTGATATTTTTTACCATTAAAGGTAAAGCTTAGGGGACGATTGCGATTAATGTACTTGCTGCTGGCGGCAATTCTATTAATTTGTTTCATGATTGGCCCTCTTCACTTGCAATGACGCTGGGCTGTTGCCCCATCTTATATGTTTCCATGATCTGATAAGTCACAGTATTTCTCGTGATATTAAAATATTTACGACAACCATGGGCATGTAGCCACATTTCGTGGTGTAAGCCACGTGGGTTTTTACGGAAAAACAAGTAACGCGCCCATTGTTCATCGCTAAGTTCATCTGGATTTAGCGGTCGTTCAATATGCGCTTGACCAGCGGAACTAAACTCTTCTTCTTCGCGTGACTCTTCACAATAAGGACAGTGGATAAGTAACATAATTAGTTCCTCTTAGTGGGCAACGCCGGCAGCGCCGTGCTCGTCAATGAGTTCGCCAGATGTAAAGCGATCGATACTAAATGGTTTAGCTAATGGATGCGGGTCATCGTGGGCGATAGTATGGGCAAACACATGACCTGCACCTGGCGTCGCTTTGAAACCGCCAGTACCCCAACCGCAGTTAAAGTACAATCCTTTAATATGGGTTTTCGAAATGATAGGACAGGCATCGGGACAGGTATCAACAATTCCCCCCCAGGCACGGTTTAGTCGTACACGGCTAAAGACCGGGAACATCTCGATAATCGCAGCAATGGTATGTTCAACCACGTTGAACGACCCACGTTGGCCGTAACCTAAATAACCATCTATGCCGGCACCAATTACCAAGTCACCTTTATCAGATTGACTAACGTAACCGTGCACATGATTAGACATCACTACGGTATCTAGGATTGGTTTCAATGGCTCTGATACCATTGCTTGTAGTGGGTGTGATTCAAGCGGTAACTCCATGCCAACCATTTTGGCGATCACACTTGAATTACCGGCTGCAACACAAGCGACCTTGCCAGCGGAGATAAAACCTCGATTGGTTTCGACACCTTCCACCGCACCATCTTTACGACGAATACCGGTGACTTCGGTTTGCTGCAATAAATCAACACCTAATGCATCAGCGGCACGGGCAAAACCCCAGGCGACGGCATCGTGACGAGCGGTTCCCGCACGAGCCTGCCATGAAGCGCCCATTACTGGGTAACGTGCGCCTTTAGAGCAGTCTAAAATTGGCACCATTTCTTGTACTTGTGCAGTGGTAAGTACTTCGCCATCAATGCCGTTAAGACGGTTGGCATTAACACGACGTTCGATGTCACGCATGTCTTGCAGTGTATGACCAAGATTTAATACTCCACGTTGACTAAACATCAGGTTGTAGTTCAGTTCCTGTGCCAAGCCTTCCCATAGTTTTAATGAATGTTCATATAAGTGCGATGCTTCATCCCACAAATAGTTAGAACGTACTATGGTGGTATTTCGGGCGGTATTCCCGCCGCCAAGATAGCCTTTTTCAACCACCGCAATATTAGTGATGCCATGTTCTTTGGCTAAGTAGTAAGCCGTTGCTAGACCATGTGCGCCACCACCGATAATCACTACATCATAGTGTTTTTTGGGAATAGGGTTACTCCAAACCCGCTGCCAGTTCTCATGATAGGTTAACGAATGTTTAAACAAACCAAATCCAGAATATTGTTGCATGGCCTTACCTTTCTTATTTGTTTTAATCTAATCGCTGTGCTAATTACTTAAAGATGCTCAGCTCGCTGTAAATCCGTTGGGGAAGGCTTGGGCTGGTTTCCAATAACCAGCCTTAAAAGCACAACTTTCACGTTCCCTTAACTGTATACTGGCTTGGAATCACACAAACCCAATACTTTGTTTTTGACATCAGTGATAACGTGTTCATTATTGATATTGTCTAAAACATCGCAAATCCAACCAGTTAGCTGTGCCACTTCTTCATTGCCAAACCCTCGACTAGTGATGGCTGGGGTACCAATGCGCAAACCGCTAGTAACAAATGGCGATTGTGGATCGTTAGGCACTGAGTTTTTATTGACCGTGATATTGGCTCGGCCAAGTGCTGCATCGGCATCTTTTCCGGTAATGCCTTTGTCGATTAAGTCGAGTAAAAATAAGTGATTGTCAGTACCACCAGAGACGACGTTATAACCACGTTGCTGGAAACCGTCAGCCATTGTTTGCGCGTTTTTGATCACCTGTTGTTGATATTCAACGTAACCTGGTGACAATGCCTCTTTAAACGAAATCGCTTTAGCCGCAATAACGTGCATTAATGGACCGCCTTGGCCAGCAGGGAAGACCGCTGAGTTTAACTTCTTGGCTAATTCTTCATTGTGTTTAGCCAAAATTAAACCGCCGCGTGGGCCACGCAGTGTTTTGTGAGTTGTGGTGGTCACAACATCAGCAATAGGTACTGGGTTAGGGTACAGCCCAGCTGCAACCAAACCTGCTACATGCGCCATATCAACGAATAACCACGCGCCAATGCTGTCGGCTATATCGCGAAAACGTTGCCAATCGACAATACGTGAATAAGCAGAAAAGCCTGCGATAATCATCTTTGGTTGATGTTCTTGGGCAAGACGCTCTACTTCATCGTAGTCAATTTCGCCAGTCGTCTCATTGAGTCCATATTGCACAGCGTTATAAATTTTTCCTGAGAAACTTACTTTAGAACCATGGGTTAAATGACCACCATGGGCTAAGCTCATACCAAGCACAGTTTCACCAGGCTTTAACAACGCCATAAATACGGCGGCATTAGCTTGTGAGCCAGAGTGTGGTTGTACATTAGCGTAATCTGCGCCGAACAGTTCTTTGGCACGGTCAATAGCCAATTGCTCAATAGTATCGACGTGTTCACAACCCCCGTAATAGCGTTTGGCTGGATAACCTTCCGCGTATTTGTTCGTTAGCTGAGTGCCTTGAGCTTGCATAACGCGCGCACTGGTATAATTCTCTGATGCGATTAGCTCAACGTGATCTTGTTGACGTTCATCTTCCGCTTTAATTGCTTGCCAAATGTCATCGTCGAAGCCTGCTATTTGATCATTTTTATAAAACATGTCTTTTTCTCCGCGGCTAAACACGCCGTTGTTATTTTATTTAGGTTTGATTTCGATACTAGCTTGAGGGCAACCTAGTAATCGTTCCGTTAACATCACCGTTGCACCGAATCGCGACATGGTAAGTCGGGCTATAATGTCGCAAGTGGCTACGGCGGCGTCGTTAATTAAGTGGCTATGTTTTGCTGGTGGATATATTAGACTCTACCTGTGTGACTAAATCCTGCTCCAACGCAACGTCCTCTTCTTCATGTTTATATTGTGCTAATTCAGCATCCGATATTTTTGGCGAGAAACGCCCGAGTGCGGCATAACACAAGCCGATTAGCGGTGATAACCAGCACGCAAATGCCAATGGGATATAAAGCAGATTTTCAACATTACCGTCGCTAATGCCCAAACCCAGTGCGGTGATAACAAAGGCGCCGCCCGCATTCCATGGCACCAAAGGTGAGATCAAGGTGCCACCTTCTTCGACGGCACGCGACAGGTTGAGTTTCGAGTAACCTTGCTTGACATAAGTTGCTGAAAACATGCGACCTGGCAGTGCAATCGAAAGGTAGGGGTCGCCAGCGACAAGATTGGTGGCGATGGCAGTACCGGTGGCAGCCGCTTGTAAGCCAAAAAATGAGCTAATACGACGTAGCATTACCTCAATAATCGTATCCAGACAATGGGTTCGTTCAAGTGCGCCACCAAAGCCAAGCGCAATGATAACGAGGGTGATAACCCAGGTCATAGATTGAACACCGCCGCGATTTAGCAAACCGTCAATTTCAGCAACGCCGGTATCAATCTTGTATCCTGATTGCATAAAGTTGAATACCTCATGCAGTGAAGCGTCTTGAACAAATATTGCTAGCAACGCGCCAGAAAATACACCTGCGAACAGCGACGGCAGTGCGGGCATTCTTTTTAGCGCAAGTAAAATAACCAGTAATGGTGGTAGTAACAATAATAGGGAGAGGTTGAAATTATTTTCCAGGCCACCGGTGATGGCCTCAATTTTAGAGAAGTCGACTTGGTTTGAACCAATTAGATTGAATCCAACAAACCAATAGATGGCCAGAGCGATAAGCATCGCTGGTACCGTCGTCGGCAGCATATTGCGAATATGATCGAATAAGTTGACCCCCGTCACCGCAGGCGCCAAATTAGTCGTATCTGAAAGCGGTGATATTTTGTCGCCAAAAAAGGCGCCGGAAACGACTGCGCCGGCAGTCCAATACATTGGGATATCAAAGCCAGACCCAATTCCCATCAGTGCAAGTCCTACTGTACCGGTGGTGCCCCAAGAGGTTCCAAGAGAGACAGAAACGACGGCACATAACAGCATACCTGCTGCCAGAAAAATTTCTGGGTTCAATACCTTTAGTCCGTAGAAAATTAGCACGGGTACCGTACCGCTGGCAATCCAGACTCCTACGATCATGCCTACGGTCATTAGAATTGCAATTGAGGGAAGACCGACACGAATGACGTGCATTACACCACCCTCGATATCATCCCAGCGATAGCCGCGAAACCACGCTAGTGTCGCTGTGATAGCTATGCCAATTGCAAGCGGAATGTGGGGGGTAAAGTCGCCAAAATAGAATAGTTGAATAGCCAGTACTGCCAGTGTCATTATTATCGGCAGCATTGCCATAGTGAAACTAGGTTTTAATCTGTCATTATCAGTCATGTCTTGCTCCTGTTGAATTATCAGCTTATGGGCGAGACCTCGACATTATCTGATGTCCTTCCCCCAACACAGGAAACACTAAAGGGTAGATGTAAACTCAGAATGAATAACTTGTAAAAAAATGTAAATGGAGCTAACAATTGCTTTACATATCACACTGATTGATAGGCGCGTAGGATTGAAAGTGGCTGTACTTGGGGTTTTTAGCTGATATCGGCGGCTAAGATATTTTGATTTTTTGTTGCTGAATGATGTTGTAATGTTTTTCTAATTTAGGGTTTAGTTTACCTTGCGGGTTTAACTGCAGTAGGTTGCAGCCTTAGCTAAACTTTGTGCCATAATAGGTTCCAGTTGAGAAATAAGTTGCGATGACGGCTTGATGCTACCATCTTTAGCGTCATGCTCCAGTTGGCGTAATAGTTTACTGGCTTGTGCAAAACCCAGCATATCACAGGCACCTGCGAGTTTATGCGCTTGGTGCGCCACCTCATAGTGATCGTCACTCGCCAGGCTTTGTTGCAGTGCTGGCCAAAGTTGCTGCTGGGTTTTGCAAAAGCTTTGCATTAGCTTTGCCAATTTAGCCGAACCTAAAATCTGCAGGTGGGTTTCGATCATGGACTGGTCCAGCAACGGCGTGTCGTCGAAGATATTTAGCCGAGGTATACTTATTGGCGACCTAGGTTGTTGGGGATCAAGCGCTCGAGAAATAGCCTCAAGCAGTAACTGTTGCTTTACGGGTTTGGCCACGACATCTTGTAATCCGGCATTAAAATAATCATGAATATCGTCGGGGCGTACACTCGCCGTCAAGGCAATTATTGGGGTGTTATAGTTGCAGACTTTAGAATTTTGGCGGATCTGCGCGCTAATATCCAGTCCGCTTAGCCCAGGCAAGTGCATATCCATCAAAATGATATCGAAGGTATTGCGGTTAGCGATGTCGATGGCCTTATAACCATCATCAGCTAATGTAACCTGATGTTGTTCCAGTAAACCCAGCACCACCTGTTGGTTAATCTCAACATCTTCAACTAATAGGATCTGCAATGCTGGTAAGGTAGGTAGCGCTACTTCTGCTTTACATTGGCTCGCTTTTGCTACTTTTAATTTCACTTCAACCCAGAAGGTACTGCCCTGGCCGAGCGTACTTTCAACGCCAATCTTTCCGCCCATTTCCTGACTCAGTTGACGACAGATCGAAAGTCCTAGGCCAGTTCCGCCAAAGCGACGGGTGATTGATTCATCAGCCTGAGTGAAGCGCTCAAATATTTGCAGCTGCAATGCCGGTTCAATGCCAATCCCGCTATCTTGAATGGAAAAACGCAGCCGATGTTGTTTGTCCACCAGCCCAAGGCGAGTGACACGGAGCGATACTTCACCATGATCGGTAAATTTGATTGCATTAGCCAACAAGTTGGTTAAGATCTGGCGTAAGCTTCCTGCCGCGTCATGATAACAATCGCCAACTATTGGAGTATCAAGCTTCAACTGTAAATGTTTTTCATCGGCTTTGGGCTGCATCAAACTAATAAGGCTATGCAGCAACTCATCGAGAGAGAAAAAAGATTCGGCACAAATATAGGCTCCCTCTTCCAATTGAGCGTATTGCAACACATGATTAAAAGTTTCAAGCAGTGCTTCGGTTGAATCATGCAATACCTTGATTCGGTGGCGTTGTTGCTCAGTAAGTTCATTGTTTTGCAGTAGTTGAATCATCCCGAGCATACCATTCATTGGGGTACGGATTTCATGGCTCATTGTGGCCAGAAACTGTGATTTTGCCTTATTCGCTTCTTCGGCGGCCTCCTTAGCTTGCTGCAAGCTCATCGTCCTGCGCTCTACCATCTGCTGCAGCTGATCGCGATTATAGCGCAGAGCTTGTTGTTCCTGTTCACGTCGGTTTATATCATGACGAATCGCTAGACGCATCTCATTAAGCGCTGTGGCTAATTGGTTCAGTTCATCGGGGACCCGAGGTTGTCGGCGTCTTAGCGTCAGGGGTGCTTCGAGCTCACCGTCACCAATAGCTTGACTGTAGCGCGCCATGCTTTCGAGGTGCCTGGTGATTAGTCGTTGCAGGATGAACATAACTACCAGCATAATGAGTACTACCAGCAATGTCTGGTTTAATAAAATACTAAAGCCGGTGCGCCACAATCGAGCATGTACAGCGGCCAAGTCGGTGGTAATAATGAGCGTACCGAGTTGGCGTCCAATACCTTGTGCGTTCTTATTATCAACGTTGCCAACACGCTTGTTTGGGATTCTGAGCTCAAAGCTTGTTTTCATCACGTTTTTGTTGCTATCAACAACTTGTTCTGGCAAACGGATAAGCGTATTACGAGTATGATCTTTAAGCTCAAGGTCGGCTATATCTGGCAGCGCCTTGATACCTTTAAGCTGCAGTTCAAGCTGTGCCCGATCAAAATCCCACATGCTGCGGGCCAGACTCGCGATATAGCTAGTGCGGATTAGCTGGATCTGCTGATCGATATTACGCATTTCCCGACGGTAGTCTAACGTAATCTGTAGCGCTGCTGACAGCATAATAAAGACAAAACTACATAGGGTGATATAGACTATCATACGATAACTTAGTGGATGAACTTTAGCGTAAGAGATAAGGCGACGCCAGCCGAGTAAGCTAGGGAGATTCATGGTCTATACCTACCTTGGTCGAGGGCTCAAGATAAATCTTGCTGTACTTGATTTGTAACTGTTGGATTTGGCCGTTACGATGCAACTGATCTAAGCGCTGGTTAATGTAAGGCAGGTGCTTGCTAAGCTCACTGTGGCGGCTTAATGCCAGGTAGTAATATTCGGTTGTTAACTTAAATGGCGCAGCGATAATTTGCTCACTATATCCAAACTTTTGAGTTTGTAAGTTACCACTAACAGTGCCTAATGGCATGAAGTCAATTCTGTCGTGAGCCAATTTTGCAAAGTTCTGTTGGCCCTGAGATACATACTCGATCTGACTATTGTCTACGATAAATTTATCTAAACTATCGCCGAAACTATCACCGAATAGCAAACCCACAGTTTTTCCTTTTAAATCATTGAGAGAACGGTAGTTTCCGATTTTATTAGAGTTGACAAAAACCCCAACAGGATCGGCCACGATATGTTGCTGACTAAAGTCGAAATCAGGCTCACGGCTGGCTATCCGATAGGCCGCGACCACGATATCCGCACGCCCTGTTTTAACTTCCCATAAACAGCGCTTCCAATTTCCTACCGTCTCAAACCTGACTAGGTAGCCAAGCTCGCTAAATAACTGTTTAACTACCGTTGGCGCAATACCGACTAATTGTTGCTGCTGGACCCAAGAAACTGGCGGATAATAGGGATGGCCACATGCAATTAGCTCTCGCGCCTGACTCTTGGGTGATTGGAGTGCTATCGCCAGGCCAATTATTGTCAAAAAACAGTGCGCTAACAGCGATGACTTCATACGACATCAACAAGCTTGGGGGTGAACAGATAACCTGCACCATGAACCGTCAGAATTAAGCGTGGTTCAGCGGAATTATCACCAAGCTTGCGACGCAATCGACCAATTAACACATCTACGGTGCGGTCGGTCGGTACCCACTCACGGTTGCGGATCTGATCAAGGATCTGATCCCTGCTCATAATGTGGCCGGCATGATCCATCAGACTTTTTAGTAATTGAAATTCACCTTCAGTTAGTTGGACTATGCTTTGTTGCTCATCGATAAGTTGACGTCTAACAGGATTTAACTTCCAGCGATCAAATGCCTTCAGATTATTGTCACTATTATCCGCCGATTTGGCCTGTTGGCACAGTCTGACCCGGCGAATAAGATTCTTAGCCCGGGCCAAGATTTCGCGAGGATTAAAAGGTTTGGTCACGTATTCATCGGCGCCGCATTCGAGTCCAATCAGACGATCAACCTCGTCCTGACTACCTGTTACTAAAATAATGCCCGTTTCGTTGTTAACGCGTAATTCTCTGGTTAAGGTCAGGCCATCTTTACCGGGCATGCGGATATCAAGCAATATCAGGTCTACGGCTCCATGAGCCAATAGGTTTTCAGCCTCTTCTGCAGTAGCTGCGCATAGGACGTTGTAGCCTTCGTTTTCAAAATAGCTACTCAATACCTGACGTGTCAGCTCGTCATCATCAACCACTAAAATTTTGATCTCAGTCAGCATTATAAGTGTCCCTTCATTTTATGTGCTGCTATCCCGACCAGTCTATCCATATATTTCACCTAGTCAAGTCACGATAAATTATTTGTAAATAGGTCGAGAGAACTCGTTTACAACTTTTTACAAGCTATTTATCGTGGGTTTACATCGGGTCGTTAGTGTTTTCCTGCCGATGGTAAAACGGTGAGTAGGAGTCCTCATTTCATCAGTACCATAATAGTACCAATAGCGCGGTTATGAGTTCTAACACGTGCCGCTCGCCTCCGATTTTAATCCTCGTTTAAAAGGAAGTTTTATGATTAGTGTTTTTGACATGTTTAGCATAGGGATCGGCCCATCCAGTTCCCACACAGTTGGTCCAATGCGAGCTGCATTTCGTTTTAGTAAATCGCTCGAACAACAAGGAGCTTTAGGTAGTGTAAGCCACGTAAAAACTGAGCTGTTTGGCTCACTGGGACAAACTGGGATCGGCCATGGTAGCGGCAAAGCGGTGATTTTGGGGTTAGCCGGTTTCGAACCGGAAACAATTGATCCTGAAATCATTGATTCATTTCTCTTGCAGGTTGAAACCACTCAGCGCCTATCATTGCTTGGAGTACATGACAGTAGCTTTCCAAGACAAAATGCCATTACATTTCACCGTCGAAAAACGTTGCCTGCCCATGCCAATGCAATGGAGCTAAAAGCCTATAACGGCGATGAACTATTGCTTAGCCAAACTTACTATTCGATTGGTGGTGGTTTTATTGTCGATGAAAAGGAGATGAAATCGTTAGATACCTCACTGGAGGATAATTCTAAGTATCCATTTGCCAGCAGTGCCGAGTTACTGAGCGTATGTAAAGACAATGGTTTTAGCGTTTCTGCGCTGATGATGGAAAACGAAAAACAACTGATACCAGAGCAACAGGTACACAGTCAGCTGGCAACAATCTGGCATGTGATG
>Ga0209396_1002671_pt1 | contig 18481 bp, 19 predicted proteins | sample GOMGulsemesocosm_6_FD_184638 | JGI IMG/M metagenome (GOLD analysis project Ga0209396, IMG submission 184638) | Methane-oxidizing microbial communities from mesocosms in the Gulf of Mexico - GOM8C Gulf of Mexico (SPAdes) (version 2) | ecosystem: Environmental > Aquatic > Marine > Cold seeps...
ATAAACGAGCGACCAAATATAGATGTTATATACCAAAAAATCACCCAAGCATTTATAAAAAGTAAGTTATATCAATAGCATTATAAAGGGGTCGGAGTGAATTATTATTCGGGACAAAAATTCGTACCCATAACTATTTCACTCCGACCCCTTTATATATGTTTAATTTATTTTTTAAGTAGGTGGCTTACAAGATTAAAGTACTTTTCGTTATTATTAGTATCTTCTGAGGCTATAATCAGATACTTACCATTTACAACGATTGATGGCACACTCGTCATTTTGTTATTACTCATTTCTTCATAGCTTTCTTTCATATTATTGATTACATTTTCATTTTTACCTGCTATTTCTAAAAACTCAGATTTATTAATATTGTTTTTAGTAAAAAAGGCATCAAAATTTTCATCATTTATGCCTGATTTATACAAATCAAATAGTTCAGTAAAATGTGCCATATTATTGGTTTCTTGAAGCGCATAAAAAATGCGACCATCATTTACCCAGCCTTCAGATAAAACAGCATGTTTTCTGATAAACCCCATTTCAGGGTTAGTCGACTTAAAGTCCTGTAATGGTTTCTCGAAGTTTTGACAGTGAGGACACCCTAGCCAAAAATATTCTACTAAAAATGGAGTTTTAAGCTCTCCAACATTGATATTATTCACTATGCGGTAATGTTTACCTTCTTCATAACTTAGTTGAACTTGTTCGTTTTTATCTGATTGTGTGCTTGGTTTTGGTTCACTACAACCACTAATCAAAATTGAGGCTGCTAAAGTAACTACTGAAAATAACTTGAACATAATTTTTCCTTTTTATTCTAATGTTCAAGATAATAAAAGAATTTACGGTATGAGTCATGGTTACATTCTATTTATTTTCGTTCAAAAAAATTTATAGTTTGAATGAAAAGCCTAAAGATAATGTTTTTACTGATATTTCTGCCACTTCTGTGCGTTCAAAATCAAGCGTAATAGCCATGCCTTTACTTAAACCATAGCCAATACCAAGCCCTGTTAATAATGAAATACCACGATCTTTTACTTCTATAACACTCACTTTTTTATCTTCAGCCATATTTAATGATGCATGCTTATTATCCCAACCAACAGCACCAACTTGCGCCCTGATAAATACATCATCAGTTAATGAATATGAACCTATTGCACGAATATCCATTCCTAGCGTACTAAAGTCACCTTTATGATGTGTTTTAGTACTTGTTGTTTTATCTGTATTTGTTATTTTTTCAGTCACTGTAAAATTTGGTTTTGCAAATTGAGATAGTCCAGCTTCAATACCAATGAATTCATTAAAATTAAAGCCTGTAAAAATACGAGCACCAACTCCAGAAGTACTTTCTTTATATTTTATTGGATCAATAATGATGACTTCTGGTGTAGATTGAAATTGAATATCATCAAAACTGCTTTTCTGAATTGCAACACCAAAATAACTAAAAGAGTTTTTCTCATTTGCTGTAGCTAAGTTTGATATAAGCGAACATACGCCTAAAATAACACCGATTAATAACTTCAATGAACCACGTCCCTTTAATTGACTTTTTTGAAGCGGCAATATAACAGAAAATAAAGTTAAATATATATATTTATCATCAAATTAAGTCCGTTACGGTTTACTTAATACTCCCTATTCCCTAAGGCACTTTAATTAACTATACTAAAATGAGTTTTCATTACTGCCATTAAGATGTTTGCAAAATGAACCGATTAATTATCATGCTGTGTATTTTAATATTCTTTCCTGCGCCAATAGAAGCCAGGAATATACGTTTTGCCGTTGGTTTAGACCATAGCCGGATGATCTCTAATAACTATCCTTTATATCGCGCCAATTGGATTTTTTTAACCCAAGCATTAAGACATTCAGGCCATACTATTAGTGTGATTTCTCAACCTTGGTCAAAAGCCCTAATCACCGTTCAAGAAGGAAAAGTAGATGGTCTATTTTTAGCTGCAAATTTAATTGGCAGAAAAGAATGGGCAGTACTAAGTGAGCCATTAGGTTATGATTATTTTGGTTTTTTCATTAATAAACAGAATATTTACTCAGAAGAAAAAGTCGCATCAGTCAAATCTGGTAACTTAGAGCAAATACTATCCACAAAACAACAAAGTGACTTATTACCCGTATCAACGGCACAAAGAGGTTTACAGCTCCTAGCAAAACAAAAAATTTCTAAATTTATTATGGCAAAAGGATATGGTATGTACCTATTACATAATGAATTAAAATCAATTTCTCACAATATTATTTTTCAACCCCAAGATGCTGAAAAAAGGTCAGCACATATCGCACTATCCAAAAAAAATCCACATTATGAAATACTTCAAAACATTATTAACCAGGCTATCATCAAAGGAATTAAAAATGGGAACTATCAAAAAATAATGACTGAAAATAACCTACCTAAGGACATGTGGATCACACTTTAGTCATTTTATACATTCCATGAATTGACTACAAATAATACAATCGAGTTATAAATATAAAAGTTAAGCCTTTCTACAGTGGTAATCATTACCACTTATGATAAATTCTCAAAATAAAAATAATAATAGGCATTCATCATTCATGACAACATTACCCAAATGTATTGAAACCTCACAAAAAGGCATAGGCTATTATTTAGGCTGCTTTATATTAAAGTTACTTGGCTGGAAAGTTTCAGGTGAATTCCCTAATACACCTAAATTTGTTGCAGCTGTAGCCCCCCATACTTCAAACTGGGATTTCATAATCGCGATTGCAGTTAAACTAAAGCTAGGCATTACGATTCGCTTTTTAGGTAAAGACAGTATTTTCTTTTGGCCTTTAGGTCCAATATTACGTTCTTGGGGTGGCATACCTGTTGAAAGAAAATCAGCTCATGGCTTAGTGGCACAAGTAAAAACGCAATTTTCACAAAATGAACAATTAGTGTTAGGGCTTGCTCCAGAAGGGACACGTAAAAAGTCAAATGAATGGAAAACTGGTTTTTTGCATATTGCACATAATGCAAATGTTCCTGTAGTACCTATGGCACTTGATTATAGAACAAAAACTTTTATTGTGATGAAAGCTCAATACATTAATGGTGATACTGAACAAGAGCTTATTCGCATTAAATCATTATTTGATAAAAATATGGCTAAATATCCTGAAAATGTTTCAGGGTTTTGAGCTAATATGCATTTTTTGAGTTTTATAGTGGTTAATAATCACTCTGATCATTTCACCTTGAAGCTCATATGTCTCATCACCTCCATTTGATAGAATCACTATTTCTAAATTATATTTAGGATAAATAAATAATTCAGTTTGATATCCATCTTGCGATCCTCCATGAGAGTAAAATGGTTCACTCCCCCAACCTATCATCCAACCAAAACCATACAGGCCGTCATCACCCATATCGGCGTGAACCTGTGTCATTAGCTTCAGAGTACTCAGACTAACTATTTTTTCTTGCTTTAACGCCTTAATAAAATTATCTAAATCATTTAGGCTGCTTATTTGCGCCATAGCACCTGTTGTATATTGCTCAATATTAAAAAAGTGCGTTGTTTTAGCATAATTTAACGCCGTTGATGCTTTTATATTCGTATTCTCATTCACGATATAACTGTGTTTCATGCTGGCAGGAGCAAAAATAACTTTATTTAAATAATCAGAAAAATTGTAATCACTGGCGTGTGAAATAATTTCAGCGAGTAATACATAACAAGTATTACAATATACCGCTTCATTTTTCGATAGTGTTGTTATAGCTAAGCCTTCTTGACGTATAAATTGCAGTAAAGTGGTATTTGTTGCATTGTTTGCTAAATGTAAGTTTTTATCCGAAAAGAAGTCTTTTGATAGCCCAACTCTATGCGACATTAAATCCTTAATACTGATCTTTTGCCAATCAGTTGGCAAGCCAGATAAATATTGCCCGACTTTATCATTTAAAGTTAATTTACCTTGCTCAATTAATGTCATAATAGCTAAAGCGGTAAACGTTTTACTGATAGAACCAATTCTAAAACCGGTATTTTCACTGATTGCTACATTGTGACTTGCACGTCCTTTACTAGTTTTTATAATCGTTTTATCGTTATGTTTAACCAATAAACTAAAACCTGGATGACGATCACTTTGCTTAGCAAAGATTGGTGATAATTTAGCTTCAAGTGAAGTTGAGTTTACATCAATAAGCTGAGTTGTTGGTTCAATAGCCATTGCAGAGTTGCTGTGAGTCAAAACGATAGTGAATAGAGCAATTACAAAAGTGATTAATAGATTAATCATAATTAACTATTTGCTATCAATAATATGAACTTGAGTCTTTGATTTTTCAAACAATTCAATAAATTCATTTGGTATACCGCTATCAGTGATTAATATATCAATGGCATTTAATTGTAAAATTGAATGCAATGAGCGACGACCAAATTTAGAAGAGTCTGTCACCACAATAATCTGTTCAGCATTATCACACATAGCGCGGTTAAAACTCGCTTCAGGTTCATAATGAGTGCTAATACCACTTTTTAAATCTATACCATCAACACCTAAAATAACTTTATTAAAATTATAATCATTAAGTATATCTTCAGCATGTGAACCATAAAAAGACATCGATTTTTTACGTAATTTCCCACCAGTGATAAATACATCACAATTTTCAAAACTAGATAACTCGTTGGCAATATTTAAGCCATTCGTCATTACAATTAAATCTTTATGTTTTCCTAGACAGCTTGCCACTTCTTCCGTTGTAGTACCTGAATCCAATAAAATAGCATCACCATCAGTTATAAACTGTGCAACAGCTTCACCTAATTGCTTTTTAATTTTATGATTTTTTTTGTGTTTTTCTTTTACCGATAGCTCTTTTGTTAAGCGAGTACTCGCAACTGCCCCACCACGAGAACGAACAATTAAGCCTAACTTATTTAATTCATTTAAGTCATGTCGAATCGTCACCGTTGAAATATCAAATTCAGCAGCTAATTTTTTTACCGAAACATTCCCTAGTTTCTCAGTTCTTAATACGATTTCATGACGTCTTTCTATTGTACTTAACATGACATTTTCTCTGGTCTATTTTTATTATTTGTAAAGTATTTCATATCAATTCAAACTTTTATTTCTTCAGAAGTTGAAGTCATTTAAAATCGAAGTGAAAACAATCGCTAAGAAGATATAAAACATGTTAGCAAAGCATAACATAATTAAATACGGCTATTTATATAAAGTTCCACTTCATTGAATTTGAAAGATAACTTAACTTACAATGCCACTATTCTCCTGCATCGAAATAAAATGAAACCTTCAAATTGATTTAACTATTATCTGCCAGTAATATTTTAATAACGATTCAAAAAAATATTATTGAAAATCCACGAAACAATCTACATATTATCCCAGAGACAATATCAGAAGCACTTTACTTCTAATGATCATAGCTCGATTGTTTTTCATGTTTGGCTTTATTAATTGTTTCAATGGTTCGTGATGCCATTTTTGAAAATCGTCTGTAAACATGATCATCTCGAAACTTACTTTGTAACTTTGGTTTTTCACAACGCGATTTCATTAGCGGTATATAAAACAAATATTTCACTTATAAACATGCATTATTAAAATAGCCTAATAGATTGAAAATCATATAATAATTTGTAAGTGTCGTATAACTGTCGTAAGCTATTCGTAAAACAATCTCATATTCTCATGCAGTATTTCCCTGTCTTCATACATTTAACTAAAAGGTATTTATGAAAATTAATGCAAATCTAATTATTGAATTAAGAAATCAAAAATCATGGTCACAAGATGAATTAGCAATCGCATGTGGTCTTAATTTACGAACTATTCAACGAATAGAAAATATGGGTTCTGCATCATTACAATCTAAAAAGGCACTCGCATCAGCATTAGACATAGATATCTTAGAACTCGAATATAAGGAATTATCTAAGATGAAAAAATACGAATATAAAACACTAGAAATAGACAATAAAGAAGGCTTTTTAACAGGACTTAAAAAACAAAAAATGCCCGACTTAGCAGAAATTTTTAATAAGGAAGGCCAAGAAGGCTGGCTTGTTATTCAAGTATTAACCCCAGATTTAGCACAAGGCATGTGGTCATCTAAAACAGGTAATTTAGTTGCCCTTTTACAAAGAGAAATTTCCCAATAACAAGAGTAAAAACAAGAGAACTTAAAATAAAAGCTCACTTGTTAATATAAAATAGCCTGATGACTGGATATGTTTGAAATTGTTCTACTCAATTCTTTAAATTTATGATTTAAAACTTCAATACTAACCAGTTCATCCGTTAAAACAGGCCTCTTGACACTATATCTCGCAACTATATTATCAATTTGTTTAGCTCTTAGGTTAGCCCTCTGTGAATAAGTTGCTAAGTGCTTTTGCGGCATAAAAATGTCTGACTCGAGTTTTTTCCATGGTCCATACCATAGAACATCTTGATAAAGAGGTCTTTTATCTCCCGATAAATAGAGATTTTCCATTAAATTTTGATAAAAAAGATACTCTTGATGAGTTTTTCTAAATAATGGTTGCATCGCATTTAACGCATTTACAGGATTTATTGATGCAAATAAAGGTCTTGCATCTTGTGCTAGGGATGAATTGATAGACTTTAGTTTTTTAGCCGCAGCATCCATAGAGTAAGCCAATATATATTGACGACTTTTATGCAATACTTCATATTGCTTTGTTAATTCAGTTTGCCACCTTTTTACTTCTGAACCACTCAATGATAAATGGCTTTCATTAATAATATTAATAGATTTATTTAAATTACTGGCGCTGATAGTTAATTGGTTAAATAAAGAGTTTACATCGATTAAATTCCAATCTGCAATATCTTGCGATAACAGTTTATTAAGCTGCCCATTTAAATTTACAGGTTTATCTAAAAAAGCTTGCTTCACCCTATATTGGGATTTAATTAAATGTACTAAGTTTTTTCCTGACTTTATGAGAACTTTCTTAGCTTCATTACTTTTAAAAAGCAGAAGGGATTCTTGACTTAAGTTAAACGCAGTAAAAAAGTCGTTATTTAATAAAGCTTGCTCAGATAACTTTAATTTTGTTTTAGCTTCTGTTACTTGCTCAAACTCAATCACAAATTTATTTGGTTGAAGTCTTTTAAGTTTTTGTAACGCATCAAAAGTAGCATAAATAGCTTTATCTGACTTTGCTTTAACATACGCTTTTTCTTCGACAACATTGGTCTCATAAAAGCAGCCATTTAATAATATAAATAAAGAAACACTGAGTCTTTTTATTACATCCATATAAATGTTCCTATTTTTCAATTGTATGCTACGGTAGCTAAATTGATATATAGCGTCAAGCAGCTTTATTTCACTTATTTTATTTATTCATATTACAAGGAGTTTTATTTATGAAGCTTATTTTTATTCTATTTTTCTTCATCCCCCAACTCTCATTTGCACTTGATTTCTATCAAGTAGCAGATGCTTGTAAAACAATAGATAAGGAAAATCCAATAATAATAAAAGATAGTTCTCATCCCTTTTCCTCCTCAATAACTCAGAAACAAAAAAAAAGTAAAAACATAAATAAAATCAAAAATATAATACTAAAAAAAACAGAAAAACGTGCTAAAAAAGAAAATATTAAAAGTGTATTTGTAGATTTTATTTACGTTAGAGCTAAAAACCTCAACTCATCCGATGACATACTGAGAGGGCACGCTAGGTTTTATCCAGCCGACTCTTGTAATAAAACACTAAAAACTTCGTGGGAAGATATTACGTTAGGTAAAAAGTTCACTCAAATTAAATCACCTACTTCAAAAATAAAACAAACATTATCATTTAACTTAACCACTGCTTACAGCCCACCCACCTTAAGCGTTTCAGAGATAACCAAAACTTCTTTTTATGGGTTAAGTTTAGGCATGAATAAAAAGGATGTTAAACAAGCAACTCATGGTTTTCATTTAGACATTCAATTAAATGCAACTACCTCAATGCATGTCATAAATCGAAACCATGCTTTTTTCTTCCAAGAAGAAAAATTAATTGGTTATGAATATGGCAGGAGTTTATTACCTATGCTAATTGCTAATAAATTACCTTTAAGCGAGATATCCCCTACATTTAATTCCTCTATGGGTAAAATATCTATTTATAATGAAGGACTCTCAGAAAAAGAAATTAGTGAAATTAAAGCTGTTAATGAGTCTGCTAGCTTTATTAAAATAAAACAATACTCCTCTGGAGAAATAAAGACACATTTGAGTTCTTTTAAATTTGGTAAAACATCAAGTTTTAACTTTAGTAAGTCAAAACAATCTTGTTTAGATACAAATATAGGGTTAACTGAAACCCACAATAAAATAACGAATAACTATTTATTTAGATTTAATATTAATAAAAATGAAAAAGCTTATTTAACATCTTGTAATCAACTTCTTACTTTTAAGCATAATGAGCTTTCAAGCATAGCGCTTATTGAAGAGATAAATACTAAATCAGCGAGTTTAAGCATTTTAGACTCATTGTTCTCAAACATAACTAATTGGCAATTTTTAAACGTCGAAAAAGAAATGCTTGAATCTCAAGTAGCTAAAAAGTTAAATATTGATGACCCTTATATGATTAATGATACTCTTGAATTTTCAAATGACAATTGGCAAGGGTATTTTTCATTTAATGAAGATAAGGTTATCAGTGCTGAGTTAAGCTACTTTTCATCCGATGAATAACATTTACATACAATAAGCTTTTTGCGATAACATTTCATATAAATGTTATCGCGCTCTTAACCCTTTCCAATACCAATCAAAATATTCCTCTGGTTTCATAGCACGCACTTCTATTTGGTATACACTCATATATACAAATTAGATTTTATGTAAGTATAAAATGGCTGATATGAAACATATTCTAGTGACTGATGATGAAGCTTTAAACCTCGAGTTAATGGAAGAGATACTTGAGGATGACTATAAAGTAAATTGTGTTTCCTCTGGGCCAGAATGCTTAGCATTTCTGAAGGCCAACAAGCCTGATATTTTATTACTTGATGTCGCTATGCCAAATATGAATGGTTATCAAGTTTGTAAAACAATCAAAGCGGATCCAAATCTAAGCTTACCTATTCTCTTTGTATCTGCCAGAGGATCTATTGAAGAGCGTCTATCTGGCTACGAAGCCGGCGGTGATGACTACTTAGTAAAGCCTTTTGATAACCAAGAACTATTGGCAAAAGTAAAAAGCATGTTAGATTTTGTTAAAAAACAAAATAAGCTAAATACGCAAGTCGATGAAGCAAATGATATTACTATGATGGTCATGACCAATAGCGGTGAAGTTGGTCATATACTTAATTTTTTACGCCAAACATTTGAATGCAATGATCTCAAGTCTTTAACGAAAGCTGTATTTGATACTCTTAAACAGTTTGGTTTAAATGGTACTCTGCAATATTGCCATGAAGGTAATATATTAGGTACATTTGATACCAGCGGTATCTATAAGCCTGTAGAATCTGAATTACTGCAAATAGCCAAACAGCAAGGTCGCATATTCAATCACAATAAGAGAAGTATATTCAATTTCAATAATGCCTCTTTATTAATTAAGAATATGCCTAAGCAAAGTGATGACAAACATGGTCGTTTATTAGATCACCTGTGCATGTTAATGGAAGGTATCAATTCTCGAGTCATTTCTATTTTCAGACTACACACTATTTCCGATCATGCACAAAAACATCAAAAAATTTTACTGAATACCCAGCGTGGTATCGCTGAAATAACAGCTCAATTACAACAACAAAAAAAATCAGCTATAAATATTAGTCAGGCACTGATGGACAGGCTTGAAACTGATTTAATCGGCCTAGGTCTTGATGAAGACCAAGAAATTCACCTCACCACTTTAGTTGACCAAAGCACAACAAAATTAATAAGTATTTATGATGAACAACATACCATAGATAATTTTTTCAAAGAGCTAATTAACTCACTAAATAAGATTAAAAAACAATAGGATACTTAATGTCTTTTAACGAACCTGTTTCTTTCTAGGTATTGTTAGTATGAAGCTGGCTCCTTTATCAGGGTTGTTTTCTGCATATAATAATCCATGATGCCGCTCAATAATATCTTTACAAATAGTAAGTCCAAGTCCTGTTCCCCCAGCTCCAGTATTTGTCATGCTAGATTGCGAAAATTTATCAAAAATGTATTTTAACTCATCATTCGGGATCCCTATTCCTTGATCAGATATGATAACTTTGACAGCATCTATATTATTTTCTGTGAGTATTTCATCTAAGATAGTAATTTTTATAACGCCAAATTCAGGTGAAAACTTAATCGCATTTGAAAGTAAGTTATAAAATACTTGATGCATTCTATTTTTATCAAACTCAAAACATGAGTCATCTAATTGATTTTCTATTTTAAAATGGATTGTATTTTGCAAAATTAATGCTGAAAGTTCTACTTGAGTTTCATCTAAAACAGGTATAATTGATTGCTTGGTGAAATCAAACTGCATTTGACCCGCTTCCAATTTAGACAAGTCTAAAAGATTATTTAATAATAGTAATAACCTAGAACCGCTACTATGAATACGATTAAAATATTTAAATAGTTTTTGTTTTTCTGCCTTCTCAATTTTTGCAATTCCGAGTTCAGCAAAGCCTAATATACCCACCATAGGTGTTCTGAGTTCATGAGAAATATTTGCTAAAAATTCACTTTTAGCTGTATTTGCTGCTTCAGCATCCATTAAAGCCTTCTCTAATAATTCCTGTTTCGCATTAATTTCGTTTCGCATTTGTTTAAATGAATATAATAAAGACTGAATTTCATCACCATTAATATAGTCTTCACCTAATAGCTCACTTCCTCCGCTAAAATCTTCTATTTTTTTCCTAAGCTCAATCAAAGGATTAATTATTCGGTTAATACCTTTCATCACCATTATCATGATTAATGTAAAAAATATAATCGAGCTAAAAACTTCATAATAAAGTAGCGTCTTTAAATCTTCATCAGCTTCTTCCTGTACTATATCTAAAGCACTTTCTACAACTTCTAATAATTTAAGTTCGATGTCGATTATTTCATTACGGTTCAAAGAGATATCAAGTGCTGTTCCAGCAGTAACTACTTCAATCTTAGAAACGTACAACTTAACAAATTTAAGAATATCTTTTGCAGCACTATACTCTTCCTCTTCATCTTCTCCATCGGTCTCTAAAACACGATCATGATATTCTTTGGCTAAGTTTATTAGCTCATTTAATTTTTCATCATCAGCATGAGCACTATGTAATCCTATATATGTGATTTGATGGTCTAATTTAATGAGTATTTTATGATCATTAAACGCATCATTTTTAACGCTAACAAATAAGCTAGCAAATACATATATATAAACAAATGAAATAAATAAAAGAACAATCAATGTTGGAATAAAAACTTTGCTACGTAATGAAACTGAATGGAGTTTAAAAAACACGTTTGGCCCCGAAATCATTTATCCTTAACCTAGTATATGCAGCAACTTCATTTTTCGCATATTAACAGTGATTATTGCTATATTTTTTACCTTTTTTCAAATAAAACTTTATTGTTAATCATTCAAAGCATTGCTGCTTCAACCAACGCCCTAGCTTTATAATATCCGTTTGCTTAGCACGTGATTTTTTATATACAAAATAGAAATTATCGCCCGTTAAAACTTCATGCATAGGAATGCGTACAAAGTTATGCTGTCTATCTTGATCTGACATTAAATAATGGTTCATCAAAGTAATGCCCTGATCATAACGAGCCGCCTCTGCCGCTAAAAGCATATGACTAAAATGATTTATTTTAGTATTGCTTGGCATTTCAAAGCCACCTTGTGCGGCCCAACGGCGCCAATCTTCAGCTAATTGTTCGCCCGGAAATAAGTTTTGCACAGAAAGCAGTGGTTGACTCCACAATGCATCAGGCAAAGGTTTATCTTTTATTTGTTGCCATAGTTTATGCCCACACACAGGGTAAAGACGTTCGGCATATAAAAATTCCACTACAAAATTAGTTTTAGGCGGCTTAACCGTAATAAAACAATCTGCGACTTGATCGCTGCATTTAGGCTCATCTGCCATCATATTCAAAGAGAGTTCAATTTCTGGATACTGTTGTTTTAAATCATCTAAACGGGGAATTAACCATTTAACAGCAACAGAACTATACAAAGCTAAACGAATTTTCCCGGTCTGCCCTTCTCTAATTAATTGGCTGGCATTAGATAAGTTACTAAGAGAGTGACTTACCTCTTCAAAATAACGCTCACCTACTTCTGTTAAAGCAAATGAACGACCATGTCGGCTAAACATTGGCTCCCCTAAATACTCCTCCAACAGCTTCACTTGATGGCTTACTGCACTTTGCGTGACATTAAGCTGATCAGCAGCTTTTGAAAAACTATTTAATCTCGCGACAGATTCAAAACATTGTAATGCACGTAAAGGAGGTAGCTTCATTATTAACTCAGCTCATACTAAAAGTATTTTAATCATTATACATAATCCATACTTTTGCAATAAACTTCTCGTATTCAGACAACAGCACAATGCCATAGGAGAAATTTGATGCAAAATATGACTGTAGGTTTCGCGATGATTTTACTAGTTATAGGAAATTTAATTGCCGTCTTTTCTGATGCCTTAATCAAAACACTTGATGAAAATACTGCTGTTTATCAATTTGTATTATTTCGCCAAATTACAGCAGCGCTCATTTTATTGCCATTATGTTTTATTGGTAAAAAAACATCATTTAATCAAGGTTTAAAATGGCACTTTATCCGAGGTCATATTTGGTTAGTAGGCGCTGTTTTTATGGTGATTGCTATTAGCTCAATGCCATTAGCAACTGTTAATGCGATTTTTTATGCCGCTCCTTTATTAATGTTGCCATTAGCTATGATGCTATTTAAAGAAAAGCTATCAAAACATGCTGTTGGAGTCGCTATTTTAGGCTTTATAGGTGTATTAATCGTGATCAGACCAACACAGATAGATTGGGCTGCAATTGCTGCCTTAATAGTTGCCTTTACTATGGCTTTAAATAATTTATTAATCCGAAAACTACCAAAACAACAAAATGTTTTTCAAACTTTATTTTTGACCAATATCGTAGGCATTCCAATCGCCTTTGCTTTAGCTTTACATGAAGCAAAACCATGGGATTTTACACCTATGCTCACAGCTGCCGGTTCCAGTAGTTTTATTTTAATCTATGCAGGTATATGCATCGTGGCTTATCGTTCTGGTGATGCAAGTAAAATAGCCAGTGCAGAGTATAGCGGCCTATTATGTGCCGTTGCAGTTGGTGTGATTTGGTTTGATGAAATACCCGACTTAGCAATGGCTGTGGGAACCGTATTTATTATTGCACCTCTGCTTTGGCTTGCAAAAATAGAGTCAAAGAAAAAAGCACTGGTACTTTAAAACCCCTAATATGGACATGGCCTGCATGTCCAATTTTAATCGAACATAATTATATTTTGTAGCTTCTTAGTGTCACTCGAAAAATATAGTTTCTCAAAATGCTTATCCGTTCCAGTTAAATGGAACATACCTTTAGGGAAATTGTATTTTATGGCATACGTAAAATCATTGTTTATTTTATAATATTGCTGCCCAGATTTACTCTTGGTGACAACAACAAATCCATTTTGTATCTTAAAACCATCATATATTTTTTCTGATTCTGGTTGCCACTTTAAAGTTTCACTGCACTTTAGTTCTTTATCCGATAACAAACAGTGAGACGTATTTTGATAAAAAGCATTGATCACTTTGTTATTGTTGATTTCACTTATTTCATTTTTACTGACTGACCATTCTAATAAATAGTTTTGCTCTCCATTTAAGCCTTTGAGTAATATTTTATTATCTTTTAGCTGCCAATCTAATACGCGATTAATATCATATTCAAAGGTAAACTGTTTTATCACACTGGTTTCAAGTTGTATTAACACTAAATTGCCATCAGCACTAAAAGCAATATTTTCACTATCTTCTGACCAAATTGGAGGACTAATATATTGAACATCTTCATCATTGGCATATAACAAAGTTTGTTTGCTATCAGTTTTTAAAAAGATTTGAGTTTTACCTAAGCGTCTAGAAATTATCAGTGTTTCACTGTTATTAAAGTTAGGTACAGCCATTAAGTCTTGATGTATTGAATCTGAGATTAATGTGCTACTGCTAGTTTTAGAGTCATAAACATATAAATCATTATCTAAGCTGGTTTCAGTGATTAACAGCTTTGCCTCGCTGTTAAAATCTGGGAATAATTTCTTTTTATGTGAGGCTATTGTGGCTGGAGATAACTCCCCTACCATATTCATAAATTTCACTTTAGATGATAATAAATCACTAATCAAAATATGTGTATTATCTGGATGCCAAGCAATATGTGCATAAACAGCTTTATGATTAAGAAGTGGTTTAAATTCAAAAGTACTTAAATCAACAAATTGAATATTCGCTTTTTGTTTTTTATCTACAAAATGTATCGCTAAAAATTGATAGTTGTGAGATAGAGATATTTGCCCAAATCCATACATACTTTTTGCCGACCAAAGAAATTTAAACTCTTCACTATCTAATTGGTAACTGTATACACTATGTTCAAAATTATCAGAAATACGTAAGATATATAGCTGGTTATTGGCCCCTATTTTAACTTGTTTTAATTTACGCCCCAATCCTATTTTAGACGTACCTAAGATAGCTTTAGAGCCATCATTAAGGTTAAGTTTAATCAGTTTTGTGGTACCTTTATTATGCGCTAAAATAAATAGTGACTCACCATCAATTGAGTAATCAAAACTGATTACTTCATCATACTCCTTACTAATGATTTCTTGGGTTTTATTAACCAAGTCATACTGAACTAAAACTGATTTATTGTTACTCCCTTTTTTAATATAAGTGATATTATTTTCTTTAGGAGAGAATTGACTTTGGTACTGAGGAAATTGACTCGATGTAATGATATTCCGGTTATCAAATTTAGCTTCAAATGGTTTAGGTTTGAAATATAAAAAAATACTCACAAATACAATGAGACACACTAAAAAAAAATTAAAATATTTTTTGTATGCAAACTTTTTTTCTAATGATTTTTCAATGACAGGAGTAACTAAACTGTAACCACGTCTTGGATATGTTTTTATGTACTTAGGATCTTTACTATTATCACCTAAGGCTTTTCTTAAAATAGCAATAGCTCTTTGCAAAGTACTTGGAGAGACGATAGTATCTTGCCAGACTTGCTCATGTATTTGAGTACTAGAAACAACAAGCCCTTGTTTACTCATTAAATAAACAAAAACAGCCATTATTTTTGGCTCGATTATAGACTTTTTCCCAGCCTGAATAATTTCACCACGAACGATATCAACTTGTGCATCACCTAAAAATACAATACTACTTCGATTTTTCATTAACCTAACCATTTGAAAATTAATAACATCAGTAAACCCTAAGTAATAAATCAGCTGCAGTTTATTGTCGCATATTAAAATCTACAACACAGTACAACGCAAATACAGGTGCACACTTTAAAGTAAAAAAAACAAAAGGAATACTTATGATTAAAAATTTTAAATTTGTTATTTTCTTGCTCACAATACTATTTTTTTCAAGCTACGGCTATTGTCAAAAGATGGGAAAAAAGCTCGAAATTCATGCAACTAAATTAGCACAAAAATACACCGTTTTTGTTAGTCTGCCGGATGATTATGACGCTACGCTCAAAAAAAAACATCCTGTTTTATATGTATTAGATGGCAATATGCATTTTGATGCAACAGCAGCTATGACACATTACTTAAATGGCGCAATGCCTCAAATGATAGTTGTTGGTATACAACAAAATAATAGAAATTCAGAGTTAATTCCTTATATAAACCCTGCATTTCAAAAACCAGGTGAGCAAAGAGCTGATGATTTTTTAGATTTTTTTGAAATTGATTTAATACCTTATATTGCAAAAAACTACGCCACAGAATCTTTTTCAATTTTAAGCGGTCACTCTTTAGGTGGATTATTTACACTGTATGCTATGATCAAAAAGCCGAAGTTATTTTCAGCCTATTTTTCTTTTAGTCCTGCTGTTTGGGAAGGAAATTATCAAATAATTTCTGATCTTAAAACACATTTAGAACAAAATAAACAAGAGCAGTTTTTGTATACAAATATTGAAGAAATTAAGGTAAATGACTGGCGCTTAAAACATAAAACTGGTTTTGAAAAATTAAACCAGCTATTACACTCAACAAAGGCAACGCACCTAAATTGGCAAGCATCAATTGAAAAAAATGAAGACCATATGACAGTCGCAATAATCGGCTTTTATAAAGCGATGAGAAGTTTATTTTCAGATTGGTTTTTAGATCCAAACCAATTATCTAACAACAAACATAATCTGGAAAATCATTATCTCAATTTATCTAAACGTTACGGATATGAAATCAAAGCTTTAGAAACTGATTTATATGGATTAACCCATTTTTATATTAATAAATACGACCTAAATACAGCGCTTCATATTGCACAATACCGTTTAATAAATTATCCAAAATCACATACCGCTATGCGTACATTAGCTGATGTATATCATGCACAAAAAAAACAAACGTCAGCACTTTTATATATTAATAAAGCGATAAAACTTGCCAAAAATGAAGCTCACAACAACCTAGAAAGTTATCGTGAAAGACTTAAAAAATTTAGCCTTTAATTACGTTCGCTTGTAATGACTGAAAGTTTAAAATCAATTTATTGTCTTAAATTAACTTATGTCGTAACCTTTCAAATCAATAAATTTATGAGTGATAAGAACATGTTATGGGTTTTATAAGTTGTTAGGAATAAAGTGAAATATCCTAATCCATTAAACAAGGGCAGTAAAATTGCGATCACAGCATTTTTATCAGGTGTATCACAAAACTGCCATCAACGTTTAGGCATTGTATTAGCTAACCTGAAAAATCTTGGATATGAAGTGGTTGAAGGTCAATACCAAAGAAAAGACATCAAACATGCGAGTGCATCTAAGCATTTACGAGTAAAAGTATTGATGTCTTTTGTATGAGATAACTCGATTGATACATTAATGCCTCCATGGGGTGGTGAACTTGCTATGGAAATCCTTCCTCTATTAGATTACAAACGGCTCAAGTCAGTTAAACTCAAATGGTTGTTAGGATTTTCTGATGTGAGTACGATTTTAGCTACTATCGCAACAAAGATAGGTTGGTCGACGGTTCATTGCGCAAACTTAATGCAACTGCACCCTGATGAAAGTGAGTTATTAACTTCCAGAACCTTAGAGCATTTAAAGTTAAATTCCGGCGCAAGCTTTGTTCAACATTCATCACATTATAATATTGGTTTAGTATTTGTTGGCCGATGGATTTCACCCTTATAAGCATAAAGTAGTGTGTTATACAAAGTATAAACAATTGCTTTTTATTTTAACTTAAAAACTTAACTTATGACTATTTCAGATATTTCTTCTTTTGATGGTAATTTACACCTTTTAACTGATTATCTTGAGACTGAAGTAAATAAAATAGATAGCGAAAATACAGCAGAAATTGTGCATCAAATTAATAATATGGCGTTAAAAGTAAAAACTTTATTAGAAAATATTTTGGAATGGTCCCGAGTACATTCGGGCCATATAGAGTTTAGTCCAATACCAATCGAAGTACTTTTATTAGCACAAGATGCATTCGAATTATATCAGGTGCAAATAGAGCAACATCAAATTAATTTTCTCAATCAAATAAACCCAAATTATATTCTTAATATTGATCCTAATATGATAAACGCGGTATTTAGGAATCTGATCAGCAACGCCATTAAATACACACCAGACAAAGGAACAATTGAAATATCCTTAAATAGTGATGGGAAAAAAGAAATAATCTGCATCTTTAATTCTGGTTCATACATGACATCTGACGCCATTAATAAACTATTTAAACTTGATAATAAACATAATGGAAATATTTGGGCCACTAGCGAACAAGAAACAGGAACGAGCTTTTACTTTAGTCTACCAAAACACTGAACTACAAGATTATTATCAATCGGTTTAAATATAAGGCTTTGTAATAATCATTTAGCCAAAATCATAACCAGCATCCATTAACTGGTTATGATTTATACAACTATAAATGAAGGCGAACAAAAAAGTTAGTATTATAACTATCATAAAAATAGCCTGTTTACTGCAAGTCACTCGGTAATAATACCAATAGTTTTCCTTGGTAATCACTCATATATTTATTTTCTCTTCTATTTCTAAATCATTTTGTTGTATTAATAACTCTTCATTTGCATCATTTAGAAAGCTTCTCACCCACAGAACTGAAAAACCAATCAAAATTCCTTTGGCA
>Ga0209396_1002672_pt1 | contig 18478 bp, 13 predicted proteins | sample GOMGulsemesocosm_6_FD_184638 | JGI IMG/M metagenome (GOLD analysis project Ga0209396, IMG submission 184638) | Methane-oxidizing microbial communities from mesocosms in the Gulf of Mexico - GOM8C Gulf of Mexico (SPAdes) (version 2) | ecosystem: Environmental > Aquatic > Marine > Cold seeps...
CCATAAATGTAAAGTCGCCTTTCATTTTATGTGCATCTTTTCCCATAGCCATCCATTTAACCTTATAGTTGCCAGTATTTAAGGTAGGCATAACTAAGTTAAATGTATTTTCAAATTGTTTGCTTGGTTTAGATTTAAGTTTAATTACTTTACCTGATTGCTCTTTTAACTGTAATTTGACCAGTTTGACGGGTGTCGTAAATTCAAGCATCAAATCTGTAGGAAGTTTATTTAACATCGCACCGTCCATAGGGTTTGAACTTTTCAACCCTGCATGAGCACTTACTAAATTACTGAATAAAACCAAACTTAATGTTGCTACAATTTTAAATATTTTCATTATTATCTCATTTATCTTTTAATTAAAACCAGGCTCTGAACCCCAGAACCAGTTGTGTTTGTGACTTTTCTTGCCCTTGCTCAGCGGCATAATCGGCAGTATTGCCAAATTTCTTCGACCAATTAATACCAATATAAGGTGCAAATTCTCGAACTATCTCATAACGTAAACTCAGACCAGCTTCAATATCAGATAAACCTGAGCCAGTGCCTGTTACATCATCATTTTGTCCGTAAAAATTGGCTTCAATTTCAGGACTTAAAACCCACTGCTGAGTCAACATAAGTTCATATTCAGCTTCTATTCTTAAAGCCGTTTTAGCATTTTCACCAACAAATAAAGCGGTATCGATTTCAAAAAAATAAGGCGCTAAACCTTGTAGCCCTATCACCGCCCACTCATTAGACGGTGAAGGTTTAAGGTCCTGCCTTATTCCAAATTGAAGGTCCCAAAAAGGCGCGATTGCACGACTGTATAAAGCCTGTACTTCTGCAGTTTCAGTTTCACCATCAACACGTTCTCCTTGAGTTTTCAGCCAAATTTTATCCAGGTCATAACCAACCCAAGCCTGAGCAGACCAAGCGACAGCATTTTCATTGCCTGTATCTATTTCAACCTGATCTATCATCACTTTAGTGAGTAGGGGATCATCTTCGGCACCCGCATAAACAGACGCATTAAATGCTAAGCTAGAAATTGAAATCGCGATTGAACCTATTAATAATTTAATTTTCATAACCCACTCCTTAGCTCACAATAACTTTTCTAAACATGCCAGGCATGTGAAAGAGCAAATGACAATGATAAGCCCAAGCTCCCAGTGCATCAGCAGTCACTAAATAACTCACTTTAGAGCCGGGTTGAACTAAGACTGTATGTTTTTTAGGAATAAAATCAGGGTTGCCAGTTTCTAATTCACTCCACATACCGTGTAAATGCATGGGGTGGATCATCATGGTATCGTTGACTAAAGTAATGCGTACTCTTTCACCATACTTAAGATGTAATGGCTCAGCATCTGCAAACTTTACACCATTAACCGACCACATATAACGGCTCATATTTCCCGTTAAATGTAATTGAATTTCTCTGGTAGGTTCTCTTTTATCCATGGTTGGCTTTAAGCCCGTAATATCGGCATAAGTAAGTACTTTTCGACCAAATAATTTCTGGTTTTTTCGTAGACCAATCCCAGGATCATTTAATCCAGAACGCGGGGAATCTACTCTCATATCAACATGAGCGCCAAATTCACTGCTTAAATGTTTAATTTCGTTATTACTACCAAAACCAGCAAGCCCTAATATACCTGCCCCCATATTATTCATATCGGGCATTTTTGACATATTAATTACAGGGTCTGATGCCATCTCTGGCATCATGTTATGGCCAGAATGATCCATCCCAACTTTATTTGGCATATTCATATCGGGCATAGACATATCCATGCCTTTCATATTCATGCCCATATCACTGTGAGCTAATACAGCGGCATCATCTAACTGAGGGATTTGAGCTATTAAACTTAAATCTGAAGTAAGGTTCCCCACGGCAAAGCCACTTCTATCTATGCTTTGGGCAAAAATACAATAGGCCTGTTCGGCATCGGGCTCTACGATTACATCATAAGTTTCAGCCACCCCCATACGAAACTCATCAACAGTAATAGGTTGAATATTTTGACCATCACTGGCTACTATGGTCATTTTAAGTCCGGGAATCCGCACATCAAAAATGGTCATAGCAGCACTATTAATAAAACGCAGCCGAATTTTTTCACCTTTATTAAATAGCGCTTGCCAACCTTGATCTGGTGTATTGCCATTCATTAAATAAGTGTAGGTATAAGCGGTAACATCCGATAAGTCTCGGTCACTCATACGTGATTTATTCCACATGGAGCGTGCTTTGAATGTATTGATAACACCGTTCTTTTTTATATCATCAATTACATCACTGGCTGTGCGCTCTTTGAAGTTATAATAACCCGACATTTTTTTTAACTTAGCATATATATCTTCAGGATTTTCATCAGACCAATCTGAAAGCATAACCACATATTCTTGATCAAAAGTAACGGGATCAGCTTCTTTAGGATCAATGACTATCGCACCATACATGCCGGTTTGCTCTTGAAAATCAGAGTGACTGTGATACCAATATGTACCACTTTGCTCAATCATAAATTGATACTCAAAGGTGTCACCTGGTTTGATACCTTCAAAACTAATGCCCGGTACACCATCCATTTTGGACTCTAAAATCAAGCCATGCCAATGAATAGAGCTATCAACTGCAAGGTTGTTTTTCACTCTGATTGTAACCTTTTCACCTTCTTGCCAGCGTAATACAGGCCCAGGTATGCTTTGGTTTATAACTGTAGCAAGGGTATCAGTTCCGGTAAAATTAACCGTTTTATAATCAATACTTAAATTAAATACTTTGCCAGAAAGTACAGTTAAACCCTGACTAACAGCTTGTGCTAATGATGTTTTAGAAAATGGTAAGGCAGACAGTAATAATGCGCTGCTCGCTCCCATTACAAAACGTCTACGAGATAAACCATCTCGGCTAATATTGTGATTATTGGCAATCATATTGCCTCCAATATCGACTATTGAGTTAATAATAATTAACAAAAATAGTCATTAAATTAATGGCTCAGTGCTAAAGACTGAATAGAGTAATTAAATTAATTTTAGTAGTAAGTACAATAGCCGCCTAAAAATAAACGGATCTATCCTGTACTAACTAAATATTGGAGGACGATATAAAGAAGTCGGAAAACGAGTTAGATTAAAACTTCGAAATTGACTGATTTTTTGCGTATTGATGGCTAAATCATGAAGTGTGACAGGCTCATTTACTAAGGCCAAACCAAAACAACTACTCATAGGACAACAGCAATCTTTTTCACAAATTGGGTTATCATCGTGATCATGTATTTCGCTATGAACATCTTCCATATCAGATGAAGTCATTAATGCTTCATGGGAGTGAGAAGTTGGATTTTCTACATTTGAGGTAACTTGGGTTGCTGATGTATTCATGTTACAAGAAACATAATTATACGCTACCGCCTGACCAATGAAAGTCAGTAGTATAAACGCCATAATTAATTTACTTCGAATGAATAACACATTATTTCCAAACAGATGAGCTGCTTTTAGGATACCTATCTAAAGTAAAAGTTCAATTAGTTTTTAAAAAAACATCTGATTAAAGCTCAGTGTCATCTTCAAGTGTAATGATGACACTGACATAACATTTAAATTAAAACACTGATTTAAAATGAAATTACAATAAGGTTCACGGCTATTTAAGTTCATTGTTAACACATAATAAATTTAAACGGTTTCTAAGATTTCTTCAGTTTGCGCCATTTGATGTTCCGCTATATTTTCAGAATAACGATAAGTTAATTCCTCGGTATTGCCACGCATTAATATCGTAGTACGAAATAACTCTTCCATCACATCAACAACACGATTTCGATAATTTGAATGCTTCATGGAGCCATCTTCATTAAATTCTTTATACGCCATAGGGATAGATGATTGATTTGGAATTGTGAACATTCTCATCCAACGACCTAATGTTCTTAAATTATTCACCACATTAAACGACTGAGAGCCTCCTGTTACTTGCATTACAGCAAGTGTTCTCCCCTGTGTTGGGCGAACAGAACCCAAACTAAGTGGGATCCAATCTATCTGATTTTTAAAGACTGATGAAAAATTGCCATGAATTTCAGGAGAGCACCACACCATCGCTTCAGACCATATTGCTAATTCTACTAACTCTTTTACTTTAGGGTGTTCTCTTGATTCACCATCAAAAATTGGCAGACCTTTTGGGTCAAATACACGTACTTCAGCACCAAATTCAGTTAAAATTTTTGCACTTTCTAACGCCAAACTTTTACTATAAGAGCCCTCTCTCAATGATCCATATAATATTAACACCTTGGGTGCATGAGTATTCATTTTAGCTGAATTCAGTTTTTCAATAATACTCTCTACAGAATGGTTTGGTAAATTATTAAACATTTAAACATCCTTTATTCTAGATTTATCGAAATAATATTACAGCAATCATTATCTGTCAATATGATTCTAGAAACATGGAATTATCAACAGTAGAAAAAGACACTTCAATAAAGTGTCTTTCTTATTTTGGTTATAAAAAAGTAAGTTAAAAAAATGTTTATATTGAAAGTTATAGAAGTATAAAAGTAAAAACTTTTATACTTCTAATATGTTGCTAACTACAATCTGTTTGCATTAATAAGTGTAAAATTATAGATTCGTTTAAAGATAATAATGTTAGTGCGGCTGTTATAGAAACTCCTTTATCACTTTGCGCATTAACTTGATTTGAAAAAGAAATCATTAAATCAATCGCATCACATATCTCATCTTTAGATATTAACTTCATTGCATTATGAAGCTTCATACTCAATGGTTTTATCATCTGATGGCTAACATCTCCACTTTCCTCTAAGCTATTTAATAACGTAACCAAAGTATCAATAGAATCAATACAACCATCGTTATCGCTATCATGCCCTGAACTATCTTCTGCTGGACAAGCATCATTTTCATCAATAACACCATCGCCATCAGAATCATTTAGAGTGATAACTGCGTAAACAGAAAAATGAGATACAGATGCAGTACATGTAGCTAATGAGGTTTGTTCATCAAAATTACAATTACTATCGGCTAATAAAATATAACCATTTAGGTCATCATTTAAATAAACACCTAAATTAGTAATTTGACTAGCACTCAGGCCTGTAGCATCAATCACTAATGTCAGAGTTGCAGGGATATCAAAGACTGTACCATCTGGACTAAAGTCATATACAGCTAAAGCAGTACCACTTCCATCAACTCCAATTACAACATCTTGACTTTCTAGCGCGACGCTTTCGACTGTAATAGTCGTATCTTGATTTAATGAATCTGCAGGTACATCAAATACAACACTCTGATCATCATTATTTATTACTCCTCCACTTTGAGCTATTATCTCGCCTTCAGCTTCAGGTGGAGTTAACCATGCATCTTTCATTGTCCAAGGGTGATTGTCGTATACACCACCCCTAGGCGACATAATCCTTCTTGAATCACAAATTAAATCATTATTTACATCATCACACCCCTCACTCTCTTCATCATAAAAACTATTGTAATTTCCGCCTAAAGGAAGTGCTTGACTAACTAGGTATGCACCATTAGTTTCAACAGGGTAAGGGTAGTTATCTATAAAGTTATTTTGATATATTTTATTATTACCGGTTCCTAATGATAATCCGTAAAATAATTCATTAAAGGTATTGTGATATATTTCATTGGAAGACGTAGTTGGGTCTAAATAGAAACCGGTTCCTTTTCGAAGTGTGGTAGAGTTAATGGTGTTATTGGTTATCTTACTGTTTATTGTATATCTCTTAATTGACATGGCATAGCTATAGTTATCTACATAAAAGCTGTTATCTTTTATTTCTATATTCTCTGCATACTCTAGCATTATACCGAATGCAGCATCATATATAGTCACATTTGAAATACTACTATTTTTTGTATTATAAAATCTGATCCCCGCAAAAGTTGCATAGCCTGAGGCTTGTTTAATTGTTAGGTTTTTAACATGAATATTAGAACTATTAAAAAAATTGATCTGGTTACTATGCCATTGATCAGGGTTCATTAACTCAAACCCCGCACCATCGAGTGTAAAGCCATTTATATTAAAAAGTCCAAAATGCCCTTCATAATTTTGCGTCATGCTACAAGTATTGTTTGATTCATCCCAGCTCCCAACGAGTTCATTACATACACTTTCACCATCATAAAAATGTGGATTTGCATTTACAAGTGAGGGAGTTATTAACATACATATATAAAAAAAAGTTCTTAATGATAATATTTTATTGCTAAAAAATAATTTAAAGTGATTCATCCTAGCCTCCGGATCATATTGCATTTTCTAGTTTTACCTATAGCAAACTAAAAAAAATTGACAGAGTTAAATTGTAATTAGACTTTGATGATTATGAACCACCCAATTGGGTGGAAAATTGGTTAAATTTCTTTGGAATACCTATAATTGATAAAAGCTACTTTGAGGCTGAGTTATGGATAGCTTAATTGATTTCGCCATACATGAAATTTATAAAAATTGTGAGTCTATGGAGTTACAAAATACTCTTACTTGTTTAAAAAGGCTATTCCATGCCTCATCCATAGCCTGTTTTCCTACCTCTGCTTTTCAAAGCTTTGAAGAAAATTCTATTGGAGTTTCATTTTATTGGATAAAAGAGTTTTATGTGATTAAAAATGATTTACTGAAAATGTGGTCAAATATGCTTTTTAATTCCCAACAAGCATATGTACCTACTTCTATATTAATTGATCAATCTTCCGATGAATTTCAAAATTTTTATATGACTTGGATGAAGCCTCAAAATATAACTCAATTATTATTAATGTTAATTACAACTAAACACAATCAAAATTATTTATTCTATATTGCTAAAAACAAAGCATTTTCAAATCTTACAAACCTTGATATTACTGGGTTTGAAATGCTGGGAAAACATTTACAAAGAGCTATCGCTCTTTCATATCAATACCGTATTTATAAAGCTCAATTAGGTTACCAACAGAATCTAATTCATAATTTAGGTTACTTTACTCTCACAATTGATCAAAATTTTGTTATTCAAGATTTAAATAAAACGATTAGATCGGTGTTATTTGATATCCCTGAAATAAATATAAGAGATAATAAAATTCAATTTAGTTATTTAAAAGATCAGTTGTTATTAAGTAATACACTTGAGTTAATTAACACCCAGATAAATGACAATATTTGGCAGTCACATATTATCAATGGTACTACTACAAATTTACAACTATATCTAAAACCCCTCAAAGTAAAATATGAAAAACAGAGTAACTTTATCAGTCTCACTTTTTTTCATAGAAATGGATTAAATCCGATTAATATTAACTATTTAGAAAACTTGTATGGACTAAACCCTAATGAAGCTAGACTTTGTATAAAATTAATTTCTGGCATGAGCTTAAGAGATTCAGCTAAAAATATTGGAGTGAGTTATGAAACAGCTCGTTGGTATCTCAAATCCATTTTTAAAAAAACACATACAACAAAACAAACAGAGTTAGTGATACTTTTTTGTACAGATATTATTGGCCATATGGATCTGAATAAATAACATTTTCTTTCTTAAAGCTTAGTGTTTAGTAAAGATATTGACAGATGATCATAGTCAATACCTTTACTAAACACTAAGCTTTAAACAGGTTACTTACTTTTCTTTAAAGATTTAACTAAAAAGAATAAACCCGCACTTAGTACAACTAATGAAATGATTTGCGATTGAGATAGCTCAAATCCTAAAACATCGTACCTTGGATTAATACGAATAAATTCCACCATAAAACGATTCACGGCCGATAATATTAAGTACATTGCAAAGGTAAAACCTACTGCAGACGCTTTAAACTTAAAACAAGCGCGTAATATAAAAAAGCTAACAAAAGCTAAAAGCGTTTCGTACATAGGAGTTGGGTAAACGCCTGGAGCCGGTATAAATTGCCCTGCTACATTATTATCGTAGGTTTGCGTCCAAAACCAATCAGGTAACCAATCAGGTTTTGCTGCCATATTCACTTTTTGACCCCAATCACCATCTCCTGAGATCTGACATCCGATTCTACCAATACCATAAGCGAGCATTAAATATGGCGCGGTAATGTCTGTTGCCGGTAAAATAGCTATTTTCTTTCTTTTTAACATAAAGATAGCTGTAACAAACCCTAAAATTAATCCGCCATAGATTGAAAAGCCACCTCTTGAAAATAATTGGTCAAGGATCCCATATTCTCTGAATTCAAAAACATGTAATAGCTTGGCGCCTAACAAACCACCCACAAACGCATAAAATATGGTGGTTTCAAAATATTCACCATCTAAGTCTTTAACGTTAAGTTCAGCTAGTTTCTTTTTACCAAAATGCAGTGAAATCAATAAAGCTGAAACCACTAACAAGCCAAACATAGGAATAAACTGTGTGCCAGTATCAATACCGGTTAAATCCAGTAGAACACTTTCTAAATAAGGATAAGACATATAATTTCCGTTAATCAAAGCTGGAGATCAGCTATTTTTAAAGTAGCCTACTTATCGAGAAAAAAATGTCAATATAATCACATACTTTTATGATTGTGTTGTGCCAAATTAAGATTGTTAAAACACTGGATTAATATATGAAATGTTACAATTTTGGTTGAAAAATAGAAAAATATATTATTCAACATTGGTGATAGTTTCTAAAATCCCACTTTGTGATAAATTTATAAAAGCTTTCTTTAATTTGCTAAATTGATGTTTTGAAACTGATTTTTTGCTAAATCCCAAATATACAAGTCCATTATCTATTTTCAGAGGCTGAACTTTCATATTTATGTATTTATGAGAATGATCTAGCATATAATTATTAAATCTTTCTTCATCAAAAAAACCAACAACACGGCCTTTTAATACTAATTCGATTCTCGGGTTGGCATTATCCATTTCAATAAATTTACTCGCAAAGCTTTTATTACTACGCACTAATTCATTAAACTCTTCGCCTATATAGGTGCCTTTTCGTTTACCAAACAAATAAGGCAACTTTGTAATGTCCATAAATTTATATATCGTTTCAATTACATCATTTGAAGTAATGAGTGATAGTGTTTCGCTTCTGATAGGTCCTATAAATTCTATTTTTTTTAATCTAGCTTCTGTTATCGACATTTGTGATAACCCATCTAACTTGCCATCTTTTAATAATTGAATACCTTGGCCAAAAGTGACCTCAATAAATTCTTTTTCGCAATTTATTTCTTCCATTAAATAATTGAATATTTCTATATCAATACCACTCCAGGTACCTTCATTATCTTTATGACCATAAGGAGGATACTCTCTTACACCTATTTTAAATTCACACGCTATCAAATCACTTGAAAATAAAACAAATATACACAGTAAGAGTTTTAACATTCAATTTTCCTACTAAACTGATATTTAGAAAGTATAGAAGAGATAAAGCATTATCAGGATAAAATCACAAATGCCTGTAGAATTAATTTCTTTTATAGGCACAATGTAACTGCATTTAATTAATAATAACTTCTAATAGGGAAACCAGATGCAACGCAACATTATAACAACAGCAGTTTTAACCGCGTTATTATCCATCACGGCATGCAATTCAAATCAACCAACTGAAGAAATGATACCCGTTAAAACGAATGCCATGAATATTGAATATAAAAAGTTTATTCTTGAGAATGGACTTGAAGTTGTATATCACATAGATCGCTCCGATCCCGTTGTAGCCGTTGCTTTAACATCTCATGTAGGTTCTGCCCGAGAAGTATCAGGTAGAACAGGCTTTGCACATTTATTCGAACACTTATTATTTTTAGAATCTGAAAACTTGGGTAAAGGCGGTTTAGATAAAATGAGTGCTCGTATCGGTGGCTCAGGTGCAAATGGTTCTACAAGCAGAGATCGTACTAACTATTTTCAAACAGTTCCTAATGATGCTTTAGAAAAAATGATTTGGGCTGAAGCCGACAAATTAGGCTTTTTTATCAATACAGTAACCGAACAAGTTTTAGCTAAAGAAAAACAAGTTGTTAAAAATGAAAAACGTCAAAGCAACGATAATCGCCCTTATGGTCATACACAATATGTTATAGATAAAAATCTTTATCCAGAAGGCCATCCGTATAGCTGGCAAGTCATAGGATCATTAGAAGATTTACAAAGTGCAACATTGCAAGATGTTAAAGATTTCTATAATAAATGGTATGTACCTAATAATGTTACGCTTGTTGTTTCTGGAGATTTTGATGAAAATCAAGCAACAGCTTGGATCCATAAATATTTTGATGAAATCAAAACAGGAGAAAAAATAAAAGCGCAAGAAAAGCCAAAAATAGTCTTAGAAAAAACAAAAAAGCTCTACCATGAAGATAACTTTGCAAAACTACCCGAACTCACATTAACGTGGCCAACAATTGAGCAGTATCATGAAGACAGCTATGCATTAGATATTTTAACTCAACTTCTGACTGAAGGTAAAAAAGCACCTTTAAATAAGAAATTGATTGATGATTTAAAGATCACTTCAAATATTGATATGTACCATTATCAGTCTGAACTTGCAGGCCAAATGATGTTAAGCGTACGTGCATTTGAACAAACCGATTTAGATCATGTCGCCAAAGCTCTGAAAAAAGCATTCCGTGAATTTGAAAGTGACGGGTTTAGTGAAAATGATATTGCAAAAATCAAAGCAGGTTTAGAAACAAAGTTTTACAGTGGTTTATCAAGTGTACTAGGTAAAGGTTTTCAGTTAGCGCAATATAATATTTTCACTAAAGATCCTGGATATATTAATCAAGATGCCCAGAATATATCAAAGGTCACTGAACAAGATATTTGGCGTGTTTATAAACAATATATTAAGGGGAAATCATTTATAGCAACAAGCTTTGTGCCAAAAGGACAAAAGAGTTTAGCTTTAAAAGGTTCAATCAAAGCAGATATAGTCGAAGAAAAAATAGTCAAAGGTGCGGAGAAAAACTTTGATGCTTTAGGTCTATCAACATACACACAAACGCACTCTAGTTTCGATCGCTCTAATGAACCAAAATATGGAAAAACACCTTTAATTTCGGTCCCTAATGTTTGGCAAAATAGATTAATCAACGGCATGCAGGTATACGGTATTAAAGCTTCTGAAGTACCATTGGTTGAATTTAATATTGATATTTCAGGAGGTATGTTATTTGACTCCCCCGATAAAGTCGGCATTGCAAACCTTGTTGGCGAAATGATGAACCGCGGTACACAAGATAAAACACCTCAGCAATTAGAGGAAGCAATAAAAAGCCTAGGGGCCAGTATCGATGTTTATACAACAAAAGAAAAAATATCCCTGAAAGTAAAAACCTTATCACGAAACTATCAAGCAACATTTGATCTTATGACTGAAATGTTATTGCAACCTAGATGGGATGAAAATGAGTTTGCTTTAGCTAAAAAGGATGTCATTAGTCGAATAAAACAGCAATACATGAACCCAAGGATCCTTGCCAATATTGAAATGGATAAGCTTTTATATGGTCAAAATAATATACTCGCAAATAGCTTATTAGGTACTGCTACATCGGTTAACGATATTTCATTAGCCGATTTAAAAACATTTTATCAAAATAACCTATCTCCAAACCTGAGTAGCTTTCATATTGTAGGTGATATTAATAAATCAGATGTGCTCAAGTCTTTAGCGCCTCTCGCAAAAGCTTGGCCGAAAAAATACTTAAATTTACCAAAAGTGTCTACTGATAATATAGAAAATAAATCTAAAGTGTTTTTTTATGACGTACCTGATGCTAAACAATCTCAGCTCAGAATTGGTTATCCATCGATTACCGCTGCAAATAAAGACCATTATGGCGCTTCAGTAATGAATTATAAACTTGGTGGCGGCAGCTTTGCTTCAAAGCTAACTCAAGAATTACGTGAATCAAAAGGTTATACCTATGGTGTACGTTCTGGTTTTTATGGTTCATCTATTTCTGGTAAATTTATGATAAGTTCAGGTGTACGCAGTAATGTGACACTGGAAGCCATATCTCTTATTAAGGATATTGTCACTTCTTATCAAGCCGACTTTAGCGAACATGACTTACAAACAACACAAAGTTATTATATAAAAAGTAACGCTCGTAAATTTGAAACATTCGATGCTAAATTGTCAATATTAAGAAATATGAGTGAATATGATTTATCTAGAAGTTATGTATTAAAACGCGCTAATATGGTTGAGAACTTAACATTAGATACAGTTAAGACATTAGCGGCTAATTATTTATATCCCGATAAAATGATTTATTTAGTTGTCGGTGATGCTAAAACCCAGTTTGAACGATTAAATGATCTAGGCTTAGGAAAACCTGTATTACTTAATCCTTAAATATTATCCTCTTTAAACCTTAAAATACATTTATTAATGTATTTTAAGGTTTAATTTTAAAGGTAAGAATTCAATGTTCATAAATCATATTAAGTATTATTTATTTTTTAATTTATGTACTTTAATCTACAGTACGAATACATTAGCAAGAGAAGAACAACTTCACTTTTTAACCGAGCATTTACCACCATATCAAAATACCTATAAACAAAAAGTGGTTGGAGGCTTTAGTGTTGAGCTAGTCAAAAAAGCACTGAAACTGACCAATTTTAAAGGGAAATTTAGTGTTTATCCCTGGTCTAGAGCATTTAAAGATGCGCAAACACAACCCAATACCTTTATTTTTGTGATTATTCGAAGTAAAGAGAGAGAGCCTCTTTTTAAATGGGTGAGCCATATTGTTGACTATCGATATTATTTATTTGGTTTATCTAATCGAAATGACTTAACCGCTAATTCATTAGAAGATAGCAAAAAATACAAATTGATCGCTACACGTGAAGGATATGATGCGCAATTTTTACTTGCTAATAATTTAAAACTCAATAAAAATCTTATGCTATCTAGCTCGGAGCAAGATAAGTGGAATATGCTATTAAAAGGCAGAGGTGATCTTGTTATGTCTAATGACTGGGTCGCTGCAGAGCATTTAGAGTCATATGGCATAGAGCAAGATAGACTCAATATTTTAACTCAAATTAAAGAAGCCAAAATAGACGGGTACCTTGCAGCCAGTTTAAATACTCCAGATGAAACAGTGACTAAACTTCGCTGGGCAATTAATCAACTCAAACAAAATGGTGAGTATGATAAATTGATGAATAAATACATATCAGGGCTAACCATTCCAAAAAGAAAAAATGACTCATATTAAATTGGAAATGATACTGTAAAAGTACTTCCTTTACCCTCGCTACTCTCACATATTATATCACCACCAAGTGCCTGAGTTACTAGATTATAAACGATATACATACCTAATCCACTGCCACCGGAGCCTCTTTGAGTGGTAAAAAATGGCTCAAAGATCATAGTAGATATATCTTCAGTCATGCCTTTACCATCATCAGAAAATGTTAAATTCAATATTTTATCTTTACTTTGAATGTTTAATACTATTTTACCGTGCTGTCCTTCTACAGCAGCGTGTAACAACGCGTTAGTTAAAAGACTAGTGACTATTTGAGATAGAATGCCAGGATCAGTTTCAACGAATATCTGATCATCACCTGTCACTTGAACTTCAAACTCTGCTCTTTCTATTTGCGAATTTAACGTAGCAATTAAACTTTTAAAGTACTCCATTAGGTTAAAAGCATGTACTAACTGACATTTTGTATCTACAGATATCAGTTTAAAATTCTTAACTAAGTCTGAGGCCCTTTCTAAATTAGATGCAATGATCTCTGAAGATTGATTTGATGCATTGATATACTGACTAAAATCCTTTTTTGTTAAACCAGAATCTAAAAACGACCCATTGAATTTACTTGTTTCATCTTGTAAATGTGAGATTGCCGTAATACAAATGCCTATAGGCGTGTTTAGCTCATGAGCAACCCCCCCAACTAAACGTCCAAGTGATGCCATTTTTTCAGATTCAACAAGCTGATTTTGTGTTTCCATTAAATTATCTAACGATTGTTGTAATTTCTCAGTACGCTCTTTAACTAGCTCTTCTAAATGCTCTTTATGCTCTCTTAATTCTTCTTCTGCTTTTTTCTTTATTTTGTAAGCATTATCTAATCTCAGTTTTTCTTCATATAGCTCAAGAAAAACACCCACTTTACTTTTAACAATTTCATCATTTATTGGTTTGACTAAATAATCAACTGCACCACTTGCATAGCCTTTAAACTCGAACATTTCATCTCTGGCAAAAGCGGTTATAAATATTACAGGGATATGGCAGGTTTTAGGATGATCGAGAATTAAAGATGCGGTTTCAAAACCGTCCATTCCAGGCATTTGCACATCCATTAAAATCAGAAAAAAATCATGCCTATGTGCAACAGCTAAAGCTTGCTGCCCCGACATGGCCTTTACAAATTCTAAATCTAATGGTTCTAAGGTTCTTTCATATACGCGATGATTACTAGGTTCATCATCAACGATTAAAATTTTGGGCCTATTTTCATTCATGTTTTACCCGATTAAATTCTAATTGCTTCAAAAAGAGACCTATCTGTTTTAAGGGGATAATATGATCTATATCTGTATTATTTATAGCTGCTTTTGGCATAAAATCAACTTCTGCAGTACTTGGATCTTGCACTACAGTTAATCCACCATACTCCTTAATTGTTTTAAGACCATCACTGCCATCACTATTAGCACCCGTGAGTATCACACCTATTAATTTTTCTTGATAACATATTGCAGCTGATTGAAATAAAACATCAATTGAAGGAATGGAATAACAAACTGGGGGGTCAACACTGAAACTAAATTTTTTATTCCTTTCGATTAATAAATGGTAACCAGCAGGAGCGACATATATGTGACTAGGCAAAACTGATTCTAACGATTGAGGTTCTTTTACTTCAAGTTCAGATAATTTATTTAAATACTCCGCAAGAAAATCATTATGATCATTTAACCTATGTTGCACTATGATAATAGCTAACGGATAGTCCTTCTCAAACTCAGGCACAATCTGAGACAATGCATGCAACCCACCAGCAGAAACACCTATTACAATAGCCTCATACATAAGTACTTCGCCTATAAATTCGCTCTGGATACTGATATTTATCAAATGAATCATTCACTATTGAAAAATCCAAAGACTCTTTGTCTCCTAAAATCAAAAATCCCCGATGAATTAAGCTTTGTTTAAATAAATCTAATACCCTATTTTGTAAGTTTTGATCAAAATAAATCAAAACATTGCGACACATAACCAAATGCATTTGTGCAAATACCTGATCTTTTATTAAATTATGATTTGCAAATGTAATATGTTCTTTTAATGATTCTGTTAGTTTGGCACATTCATATTTAGCTTGATAATAATCAGCAAATGAATTTTTTCCTCCTGAGTTTAAATAGTTTTCTGTGAATAGTTTCATTTTTGCCGCAGGATAAATGCCTTTAGCAGCAATTTCTAAAGAGTGGTTATTAAAATCGGTAGCGTATATTTGGGTTCTTTTTAATAGTCCCTCCTCTTTTAGCATAATGGCCATCGAATATACCTCTTCACCCGTAGCACAACCTGCATGCCAAATATTTACACGAGAATACGTTTTTAACTGGGTAAAAACTGAATCTCTAATTTGTTTAAAAACAAAGGGATCACGGAACATTTCTGTTACAGTGATAGACATATCTTTTAAAAACAAGTTAAAGAAATTTGGGTCGTGCATTATGAGAGGGATCATCTCAGAGATATTATCTAAGCCTGATAATTGAACGCGATTTAATACTCTACGCTCTAAAGAAGCACGTGCATAATGCCTAAAGTCATAACCATAACGAAATAAAATAGCTTCTAACAACATATTGACTTCAAACTCTAAAGTTTCAACCTTATTCAATATTATCTCCCTGATAAATATCAGTTAACTTTTTTAAATTTCCAAGTTGTAGTCGTCTAAAAATATATTAATTAGATTTAAATAACCAAATTCGCATAATCGACAACAGTTTATCGAAGTCTATTGGCTTAGTTATATATTCAGATGCCCCAGCCTTTAAACATCTCTCTCTGTCCTCAGGCATTGTTTTAGCGGTCAAAGCGATTATAGGTAAGTTTTTAAATTGGGGGATCTTTCTAATATGCTCAGTTGCTTCATTACCATCCATAACTGGCATCATAATATCCATAAGTACCAACTCAAAATTCCCCCCTTTTTCAAGGAACTCTATCGCATCTTTACCGTTATTGGCCATTTCAACATCAAAACCAACTTCTATTAACTTTTTAGATAGTGCATAGCTGTTTCTCATATCATCATCAACTAACAATAACTTTCTACCTTTAAGCATGGCATCTTCATCGTGTAATAACCTGATTTTTTCTTCACTATCTATCAGCTGTGACTCAATGTTATGCATAAATAAAGAAACATCATCGAGTAACCTCTCAGCAGATCCCACCCCCTTAATGACGATTGTCGATGAATATTTTTGTAACTCTTTTTGTTCATCATCACTAATTTCCTTACCTGTATAAATAATAAAGGGAGGTAGGATCAATTCAGAATCTTCACTGACCTTTTTGAGTACATCAAATCCGCTCATATCAGGTAAACCTAAATCTAAAATCACACAATCATATTTATTGGATAATATTTCGGTGCAACCCGTTTGACCGCTATCAACACTGGTAATTTCTATACCACTATTTTCTAACAAGTTTGTGGTTGCTTTTCGGTTTCCCTGATCATCCTCAATGATTAGTATCGTTTTAACTTCAGAACAACTGATATCCGAAATTTTAGCAAGCACATCTTGTAATTGATTTTCTGATACAGGCTTTATCAATAAACCAATAGCACCTTTCTGTAAGATTTGTGTTTTGTCTTTGCTGTGTCCAGATATAATTTCCACTGGAATATGACGAGTCCGTAAGCTGAATTTAAGTTGCTCTAATACCTGTATACCACCTATATCAGGGAGCTTTAAATCTAAAATAATGCCCTTTGGTTGATATTGTTGTGCTAAATAAACGCCACTTCGACCATCCCCTGCAACTAAGCACTTATAACCATGCTCCATTGCATAATCACGTAAAATTTTAGCAAAAATTTCGTCATCATCGATAATCAAAATGGACTTATCTTCTGGTTGGATATTATCTCTATCATCACTAATAAATTGCGCTGAATATTGCGCTACAGATTTTTCATCTGTTTTCAAAATAACGTCTTGCATTTTATTTTCTTTAACTGGGATAATCTTTTCGGCTTCACTAGCGCTGGCACTTTCATTATAATTTTCATCGAGTGAGCTTTGAGTTAACTCATAGGGTAAATATAAGGTGAAACAGCTTCCCTCACCTTGTTTACTTTGCAATTGAATCTCACCACCAAGTAAACGTGTTAACTCTCTTGCAATGGTTAACCCAAGGCCTGTACCACCAAATTTTCGGCTTGTAGAACCATCTTCTTGTTGAAATGCCTCAAATATCTCTTGTATTTTATAGCTCGGAATACCTATTCCCGTATCGATAATTGAAAGCCCTATTGCACGTTCGACACTTAAATCGCTGTGTACAAAACGTGTATCTGCTTTAGCTAAAGCAATAGAGAGTGTAACCGAGCCTTGCTCTGTGAATTTCATTGCATTTGATAATAAGTTTCGTAATATTTGCTCTACTCTTTGTCTATCGCTAATGATTGTTTTTGGCACACCGTCAGCCAGTTCTATATTAAATTCTAATAATCGATTACTTGCTACCGGATTAAACATTTTTTGCAGATTATTTACCAAGGTATTGATATTTAACTCTTCTATATGGACACTTAGCTTACCCGCTTCAACTTTTGATAAGTCCAAAATGTCATTAATTAAAGACAACAAACTATGACCACCATCATGAATTATTTTGGCATCCTCCATCTCTGATTCGTTTAAATTCCCCTTTCGATTATCAGCTAGCCCTTTAGATAACAGTAATAAACTATTAAGTGGCGTTCTAAGTTCATGACTCATATTCGCTAAGAACTCAGATTTATATTTACTCGCTAAAGTTAATTCTTTTGCTTTAACGGTTAACTCTTTTTGTGACGTTTCAATTTCATCTTTTTGTTTTTGGAGTGATACTTGTTTTTGCGCTAATTCATCATTTGATACTCTAAGTTCTTCACTTTGTTGCTTTAACTCTTCTTCTGACACTTTGAGTAATTGAGTTTGCTCAATTAAGTTTTCGTTAGTACTTTTAAGTTCCTCTTGTTGGGTTTGTAACTCTTGAGCTTGCTCTTGAGTTTCACGCAATAAGTTTTGAGTCATTTCTTGATTTTGAATACTATTAATAACAACACCTAAAGTCAGCATGACTTCATGTATCATTTCTTGATGTAATGCGGTGTATTCATTAAATGAAGCAAGTTCCACCACTCCCATTA
>Ga0209396_1002674_pt1 | contig 18472 bp, 17 predicted proteins | sample GOMGulsemesocosm_6_FD_184638 | JGI IMG/M metagenome (GOLD analysis project Ga0209396, IMG submission 184638) | Methane-oxidizing microbial communities from mesocosms in the Gulf of Mexico - GOM8C Gulf of Mexico (SPAdes) (version 2) | ecosystem: Environmental > Aquatic > Marine > Cold seeps...
TCTCTGAAAAAACTAATATAGCAGTATTTGGGGCCTTTAATTTTATGTATTCAATATAGTTATTAATATAATTTCCTTGAATAGAAATATCGGTAAGAATAACATCATAGCTATTGCTAAGCATGCTGTTTTTTAAATCATCATAGTTATTTGCAATACTATAATTAACATCTGGTATTTCAACTACTTTTTTAAGGAATTGGGAAACCCCTAAATCCTTATGAACAATCATTACATTTTTTTTCAAAACTCGGGTGTGTATTTTATAAAATATCTCTATTTTATAGGGTTATAATCGGGGGCTGTAAAAATATTTATTTTTAGTGGATTTTAATTAATTTTAACAAAAAAATAAGTGTTTTTTCGTTAAAGTGCACGAATTAATCACTTGTAAATCTTATATATAGCTATTTTGGTGTTTATAGGATAAGATAGAAGGTACTAATGTATAGCGATAGTGTTTATAAGCGTTACTAAAAAACTAATTTATAGTTACACTAATAAAGGGCCTATTTTTAACTTATGATCTAAACCTATCTTATGATATTCAGGTGGTTATTTTTACAGAGTATAGCTAAGATCATATAAATTTTGTGTTGCATATCTCATTTCAACAAATATTTAAAATTCACCTCTATAGCACCTCAAAAAAATAGTCTATATTTAGAAACTTTTTAATCACATTAGCACATTTTAAACATGACATCATTTACTATTGAAGCAATCAATACTATTTTAAACGGAGAGATTATAGGACACACTACTCAAGAAATATCGGGTATTGAAGAAATAAAAAAAGCTGATAAGCATCAAATTACATTTATAGGAAGTCGAAAGTATGCTCGTTTTTGGAATGATTCAAAAGCCTGTGTAGCTATTATAAATGATAATATAAATTTAGAACCAGGAGAAGGAAAAGCATTTATAAAAGTAAAAAATGCTGATTTAGTAATGGCTCAACTATTAGATGAGTTTAGTCCTAAACCACCAGAGTTCGATATCGATATACATCCTACGGCTGTGGTTCATGAATCTGCAACTATTGGTAAAGGATGTAAAATAGGAGCAGGTTGTTATGTTGGTAAAGATGTAATTATAGGTGATGGGACAATATTGTATCCAAACGTTACGGTATTTGATGATTCAGTAATAGGAGCAAAAAATGTTTTTTGGTCTGGAACAGTAATTCGAGAACGTACAGAAATAGGAAGCTATTGTATTTTTCATATTAATGTTAGTATAGGAGCTGACGGGTTTGGATATAGACCTAGTGATGATGGAAGAGGATTAGTTAAAATTCCGCATATTGGTAATGTTGTTATAGGTAACGCAGTTGAAATTGGGGCTAATTCATGTGTAGATAGAGCTAAATTTAGTTCTACTGTTATTGGTGATGGTTGTAAAATAGATAATTTAGTGCAAATAGCGCATAATTGTGTATTAGGAAGATCATGTATTATGGCTGGAAGTAGTGGTTTAGCGGGATCGGTAACACTAGGAGATGGAGTAATTATTGGTGGAAGTGCATCAATAAAAGACCATACAACTATTCATTCAGGTGCTATTGTTGGAGCAGGTTCAGGTGTGTTGGCAGATGTTCCTGCAGGAAAAACAGTTTTAGGATATCCTGCTTGTGATTCAAAAGAAAAGCTGAAGCAATGGGTTGCATTGCGTAAGCTAGGTAGAAGTTAAAGTAAGCTTTTAGCTTAAGTATAAAATGTTTAAAAAGTGAAAGGTTTATTTATCTTGTTTAAGTAAATTTCTCACTTTTTTTTATGATCATACCTGTAAGTCAACGAGTTGTAGTTGGTTTTGTTTTGAATTATGACTTATAAGTATTAACTTATAGAGTATAATTATTTTGTCATGAAAACATCAAAAAGACTAGAACATGCAATAACAAAACTATATATAGCTTTTCATAGTGGTACCTTAAATCCTGAATACTGTAAAAGCTGTGCAGTAGGTAATATTTGTGATAACACTGATACTTGGAATTATCTTACGGATTCACATGGCTCCTTGAAATTGAGTCATATTGGAATTTTAAATGAAAACTTTGGACGTAAAATTCATGGGTACTCTCCAAAAGAATTACTCCAAGTAGAAATTGTATTTTTAAAAGGATGTGGTTTTGGTGTGCCTTTAACACTTAATTCTAAAAGACCAGTAAATCCTACTGATAAAGACCTTTTATTTAATGGACTTAATGCTACAATTGAATTTCTTTGTATGCTTGACAATATTCCTAATGTAATGGATTACTCAAAATTGTTTGAATTTGAAAATAATTCACCTATATATGAACTGCCCGAGTTTGCTAAGTAATCATGGAACTATAAAAATTAAATTTGTACTACATTTACTCAGTACTAGAAAGGTATTCAGAAATTAAAGTTTTATATGATCTTGATGAAAGTAATTGTTCTTCATTTTTTAAATGAAACTTATATTCGTTATTGCTGTTATAGCAACATTTTTTAATGTAAAACTTGTTTAGTATAGTCGATCTATGAATTCTCAAAAATTGATTCGTATCTAAACGATCACTTAATGAATTTAGTGTACTGCGGTGTAAATATGATTTGGTTTCTGTAACAATTTTAACATAATTACCATCACTTTTAAAATAGATAACATCCTCAACATATATAGTAATATCTCTTCCGTTTAAAGGTATTAGAATTTCATTTAAAAAATCTGTAGCTTTATTTTCATAGCTTCGAAGTAATTTCTTTATTTTATCTTCTAAATGTGAAACTTGCTTTTTCTTTTTTAGGACTCTAATTCGTTCAAGAGCAATACACAATCTATCTTCGTCAAAAGGCTTTAATAGATAATCAACCGCATTTATTTCAAATGCTTTCAACGCATAAGAATCATACGCTGTAGTAAAGATTATATGCGGTTTAATAGCTAATTTTGACACTACAGTAAAACCATTCATATCTGGCATTTGGATATCTAAAAATATTAAGTCCGGTTCTTTTAAAGGTATTAATTCTAGTGCTTCTTGACCATTTCTACATTCACCAACAATTACAATATCATCAAAGGGTTCTAGCAATTTTAATAAACGTTGTCTTGCTAAAAACTCATCATCAATAATTATACATCTTAATTTCATTGTTATTTAGTTAATGGTAATACAATCTTGGCTTTATACAATTCTGGAGTAACAAAATCTGATTCAAATAAAAATCTATTTTGATAAAATTGCTGTAGTCTTTTCTTGATATTTATTAATCCAACTCCAGTTCCAACGGGTTTAATATAACTGTTACTAACATTATATGTATTAGATATCTCCATCATTAAAGCATTTTCATTCAATTTCGGGGAATATTCTTGTGTTATCATAATTTTAATCTCTCCATTATCAACGGTTGGAATGATTCCATATTTAACTGCATTTTCAACTAATGGTTGAAAAATCATATTCGGTATTTTTAATTGCCTAGCCTCTTGGGCTACGCTATAATTAATAGTAACACGATCTTGATAACGTACTTGTTCCAAATCTAAATAATCCTTAATGAAGTTAAGTTCATCTTGAACAGTAACCAATTGTTCCGCATCATATTCTAACATACTACGTAACAGTGCACCTAATTTTGTTAACATTTTTTGAGCATTTTTGGTGTCAATATCTATCATTGACGCAATAGAATGTAAGGTGTTAAATAAAAAGTGTGGATGTAATTGCATGCGTAAAGCATTCAGTTGTGATGCTATTAATGCTTTCTGATTTTCAATAAATTTCTTTTGATAGTCAAAGGCAAGAAAAACAGCAATGATAACTAGTAACTCGATGAAACTTGAAAAGCTACCAATAACAAGTACTACTATACTATTGTGACCAAAGAATTCTTTTAGATAACCACTATTGATATAGTTAATGATATCATCCAAACGAGATGCTATAAATTGATGAGCAAAGGCAAGTAATAAACATCCCAATAAAAATTGAATTACTTTATAAATGTTAATTTTACCTGCATGTTGAATTCTTTTTGTTAAAAAATAGGCCAGAGGTGTTAAAATGGCCCATAATGAGTAGGTAATTATTAGTTTTAACGAAGTTAATAACCAACTAAATTGATAATTGTATTGATTTATTAGATGATTTGTATACGATTTAAGCGTGAAAAATAGACTAACGAGTAAAGCTGCTATCACTATTTTTTTAATAGAGACAGGTAAGCTTTTATAATATGAAAAAAATGAGTTTATCATTATAGTCTACAATTCATTTTTAATAATTATGCTCAAACACATTTAATATATTTATAACTATTATCTTCTAAAAGAGTCCTTATGAAACTAAATATACTATTTTTATTTTTGTCAGTCACCATACTAATATCTAGCTGTAAAAGTGACAAAAAATCTCCTGACAAATCTACTATAAATACAACTGAAAACACCCTGAAAGATATTAGTGAATTGTCTTACATAGAAATTTACTATTTACTCTTCACCAAAAATAATGGTGGTTTTGATGCTCATGGTGATTTGTATGGTCAAGATGCTGTTTCAAATTTATCCTTTTCAAAGGAAACTAGTTCTTGTGGTAAGGAGGTGTTTTTATCTAATAATTCATCTACCAACACAATTACTTTTGCTTTAAAAGCAAGTTTTAATTTTCTAGGGAATCCTAATAATGAAATGGTTAGGGCATACACCATAAAAGCTAATGAAAAAATTTCTATTGGTAATTCTAAACTATGTTATAATGGTAAAGAATATATTTTAAATAGAGAGATTATTTCAGCCGGTATAGTTCAATAAGCAAACCACATTTTAAACTCCTGTCTATTAAAGGCAAAGCTAGTAGTGTTTTTAATTGTCTAAAAGTGAAATGTGATGCTTTGTTTACTTTGTGATGAATGGTTGTTAAAATCTATTCACTTATGTTTTAAAGAAATATATGAGTTGTATTAACTAGACATCACAAATTCAACCATCTGGCACAATTCAGTATTAGGATTGATTATAGTGATATAAATTTGTTCAACAATTAAAATTAAACATAATGAAAAAGTTAGAAACAAGATTATTAATGTTATTACTTATAGTAATAATTTCTGGAACTGCATATGCGCAAAACGTTACGCTACCACGTGCTAGTCAGCAAGCAGTGGTGACACAACGATTAGGAATTTCGGATGTTACCATAACGTATCACAGCCCGAGTGTTAGAGGAAGAAAAGTTTTTGGAGGAATAACACCTTATGGAAATATCTGGCGAGCGGGTGCAAATGAAAACACTACAATAAATTTTACCCATGATGCCACAGTAGAAGGTAAAAAAATTGCAGCTGGAACTTATGGTTTATATATGATTCCAGGAGAAAATGAGTTTAAAATTATATTTTCAAAATTTCATCAATCTTGGGGGACGGTTATTCCTACAGAAGATGATATTGTATTAAAAGTATCCGTAAAAACTGAACCTATTGCTTTTCAAGAATGGTTGAGTTATAATTTTACCGACAGGTCAAATAAAAGTCTTACAGTTGCATTGCAGTGGGAAAAATTACGTGTACCATTTAAAATTGAATATGATGTAACCAAATTAGTGATTGATAATGCTCGTGCAGAATTAAAAGGACAAGTAGGGTTTGGATGGAGAGGATATATGCAAGCCGCTGGTTATTGTTTACAAAATGATATCAATTTAGAAGAAGCTATGGTTTGGATTGATAAATCTATTGCTAATACTAAAGGGTTTAGCAATCTTTCTATAAAGGCAGGCTTACTGACTAAGAAAGGTGAAAAGTTAGCTGCTGAAAAAATAATGGAAGAAGCTATTCCTACAGGATCTCCTTTTCAATTAAATAATTATGGTTACCAATTATTAGGACAAGGGAAAACTAAAAAAGCTATTAAGATTTTTGCTTTAAATGTAAAAAGAAATCAAGATCATTCATTTATATGGGGCTTTACCGATAGTTTAGCTGAAGCTCATTTAAAAGATGGTAATAAAAAAATGGCTTTAAAATTTTACAAATTAGGAAAGCAGAAAGCTCCACAAAATCAGCAAGGCTATTTTGAGGGAGTTATTTCTAAAATTAAAGGGTAAAATTGTTTTTTAAATATAGGGGTATAATTTGTTTTAATCACTACAATTTATTCCCCTACATTTAAAATGACGAGAAAATGAAAATTCTAAAATTTGTAAAATAAGAGTCATGAAACCAAACTATTGTTATAAAAGATACCGTGAGTGGACGTGATAAATATAATGCTATAACATCCCCCTATAATTCTAAAAATTTATAATTGAATATGAATAGACAAATTAACGAGTTAGGAACAGAAAGTATTAGTAAACTACTGCTAAAACAGGCAATTCCTGCTTCTTTCGGTATTTTAATAATGTCTATCAATATGATAGTAGATACTATTTTTGTCGGTCGTTGGATTGGGGTTATGGCCATTGCTGCCATTACAGTAGTATTACCAATAGCATTCCTAATTTCGTCTATCGGAATGGGAATTGGAATTGGTGGAAGTTCAATTATTTCTAGAGCATTAGGAGCAAGAAACAAATTAAAAGCATTTGAAGTGTTTGGAAATCAGATAAGTTTAACCGTTGGTTTGTCATTACTCTTTGTTTTTATCGGAACATTCTTTTGTTTGCCAATTCTACAATTGTTTGGAGCAAATGGTGATATTATAATTCCAGCAACTGACTATTTTCATGTAATAATATGGGGAATTCCTTTTTTAGCGTTTGCCATGATGGGGAATCCGGTAATTAGAGCCGTTGGAAAGCCTAATTATGCAATGTTCACGATGATTTTCCCTGCTATAACTAATATCATTTTAGATATTGTTTTCATAAAATATATGGATTTAGGGATTTATGGAGCTGGTATAGCAACATCCATTTCTTATGGAGTTTCTGGGGTATTTATATTGTGGTTTTTTCTTTCTAATAACACAGGGTTAAAAATCATTCCAAAATATTTTGTCATCAATATTTCAATTCTTAAAGAAATTATAGCCTTAGGTGGTGTCACAATTGTCAGACAAGGAACTATTAGTTTATTAATAATTATATTGAATTATACATTATTTAAATATGGAGGAGAACTTTCAATTGCTGTGTACGGAATTATAAATAGAGTAATGATGTTTGCTTTATTTCCTGTTTTAGGGGTAACGCAAGGGTTTTTACCGATTGCAGGTTATAATTATGGGGCAAAAGACATTGGTAGAGTCAAACAAACAATTAAAACTTCAATCATTTTTGGAACGGCAATAGCTACGCTGATTTTCATTTTAATTATGATATACCCAACTGAATTAGTTGGGATTTTTACTGAAGATAAAGACTTATTAAGGATAACACCAAATGCTTTAATAATCGCTTTTTTAGCAACACCAGTAATTACAACGCAGTTAATTGGTTCTGCATATTTCCAGGCTGCAGGTAAAGCTTTTCCTGCTTTATTATTAACTTTATTAAAACAAGGTATTTTCTTAATTCCGTTAGTGTTTATTCTACCAAAATTTTATGGTATAAATGGCGTTTGGATATCTTTTCCAATTGCAGATATTCTATCTACTTTAGTTACTTATATCTATCTGAAAAAAGAAATGAAATTGAAATTAATTTAGACTACATCACTATGTTCTCCACTATTTATTTAACACATATTTAAGTTTTGTAATTCTTATCTATTTGGCAGATCAATTATATTTACATCTAATATTTATGTAATTCATTTAGAAGAATCTAGTCAAGAAAATAATAATTTATGTATCATTTTAAAACAATCTTTTTCTGCCTAATACTTTTAGCTGAATATAGTTATTCTCAATCAGTTTCAGACAAAAATAAAGAGTCCTATTGGCCAAAGGTTAGTCCAAAATCAGTTGGAGTTAATCCGTTAGTAATTGATTCAATTCATCATGATATTAAAAATGGGAAATACGGACTAATCAATCAGTTTGTAATGATTAGGAATGGTAAGTTAGTTGCTGATTATAGTTATAAGAACGATTATAAAACTATTTCAAAAAAATACGATACTATCAACCATCAGTATAATTATGATCATCCCGATTGGTATCCATATTATAAAAACACCAATTTACATACACTGCAATCTGTTACTAAAAGCATTACTTCAGCACTGATAGGAATTGCTATTGACGAAAAGTTGATTTCTGGAACTGATTTAAAGATAATGAAGTATTTAAGTGAGTATAAAATAGAAAATAATGACAGTAGGAGAGAAGCCATCACATTAAAAGATTTACTAACTATGCGTAGTGGCATTGAATGGGACGAAAATAATTATGAAGATGCTCAAAATAGCTGCGTATTACTGGAGGCTGATAACGAATGGATTTCGTTTGTACTAAATCAACCAATGGATGCTATTCCAGGAACAATATTTGAATACAACAGTGGCGCTAGCGTTTTATTGGGTAAGTTATTACGTGCTTGTACAGGGAAAAGAATTGATGCATATGCTGAAGAAAAATTATTTAAACCTCTAGGAATTACCAATTACTACTGGAAAATTACTCCGGATGGAGAAATTGATACAGAAGGTGGATTGTATCTTTCTACAACTGATCTGGCTAAAATTGGATATTTATTTCTTCAAAAAGGGAAATGGGAAGGCGAGCAAATTATTTCTGAAAGTTGGATTTCAGAATCAACTAGTCCAATTGTGGAAGATATCAATCCTAAAAACAACAGAAAAATAGGGTATGGTTATCAATGGTGGATTCCAAAACACGCAAAGAACACGACTGAAATTTTTAATGGTAATGGTTATGGTGGACAATATATTATGGTAGACCTTAAATACAATATGATAGTTGTTATTAACAGTTGGAATATTCATGGGCGTTCGGAAAAATCTGCTTGGAAAATACTGGAAAAAAGAATATTACCAAATACAAAGCTGTAATCATCAAGAATAATGGTTTTATTATCACCTCTAATAACTATTTTTAATTATACATAATATTTCTGGCACGATACCATTAGAATATTATATATATTGCTAATATGTGAAAAGTGTATTCTAAAATATTAAAAGGTTATTTTATTGACTAGCTAACTATTATCGATGTTATATCAAACAAAACGATATTCTTAAAAAATCATGAATTAAATATTATTAATGAACTTAAAAGAAAAATTTAAAGATATTAGCTCCTATTTTTCGCCAAAAATAATTGGTGCAGTTAATGACGTATATATAAAAACAGTAATAATAAAAGGAGACAAAATACCTTGGCATACCCATACAAATGAAGACGAACTATTTTATATTGTAGAAGGTAGTTTGCTATTTGAAATCGAAAATGAAAAGAGTTTTAGGATGAATGAAGGGGATATATTTATTGTTAAAAGAGGAATTAGTCATAGAGTTTCTTCTTTAAAAGAATGCAAGATAATGTTAATAGAACCTAAAGAAACTGCGCATACTGGGGAAGTTGAAACTGAAATAACAAAAAGTATAGAACAGCAGTTAGACTAATTTATATATATTTACTAAAACGCACTAAAGTATCTAAACTAGAAATTATTTTTGACACTCTTACACAGATTTTGGAAGAGTGATATAAATGGTTGGATTAACTCTGATGCATTCAGGAAAACAATTTATGGCTTTACTATAGAGAATCCTAAACTTAACACTTACATTTTTTGAATTTTGTAATGTAATAAAGATTAATGATTACTTACAGTTGTTTAAGAAAATTACCTAAATCTTTTTCTTTAGGCAAAAGTAATTTTTGTTTTAATCTGTATTTACTCATTCTAATTGCTTTTTCAGTTACATTTCTTAAAATAGCGATATCTTTATTTGAAAGATTTAATCGTATTAATCCACACAAATAAAGATCATTTTTAGTCAATTGACTCTGTTCTTTAATTAGTTTTTCATTAAAATTCTTATGAAGAATATTAGCTTTTCTTTGAAAATCTTTTAACTCATTTTCTATACCTAATTGAGAATTAACTTGATTGAGTAATTTTGTATATTCTTGGGTATTTCCTTTTCCAATACTTTTAAGTTCTTTTAACTCATGCCTGATATTTTGAGTGAATTGATAGCTTTCTGAAATTTCTATGGCATAGTTAGTAAGTTCTTCATTTTTCGCATCTAAATCTTCCTTAAGTTCTATGTTTTCAACTTTTTTATTTTTTAACTCGGCCTTTATAAGCTGATTCTTTATTTTCTGTATTTCTGCTTTTTTTGTTTGGTCACTTTTTATTTTTAAGTATCCAAAAAAACCTAATGAAAGGAGCATTAAAGCTACACCAATAGCTAAGTAAATTTTCAAGCGCAATATTTTTTCTCCCTGTTTTAGTTGACTTATTTCTTCTTTCTTTTTGTCTAAAAGAGCTTGATTTAATAAAAGTTCATAGTTAATCTTATCCAATTGAAATACAGATTTAGTTGCTGTAATTTTTTCGATTATTTTTGGACCATAAAGTGAATCATTTAATCGGATGTATTTATTAATGTAATTCTCTGCTTTATCAATTTCTTTTGAATTCATATAAAGGCTTATAAAATTTTTATAGGTCTTTAACTGAAGGGATGCATTAGGGTAATCATTTAACACATTTTGCGCTAATTTATTATAGCTTTTAGCCTTGACCCAACTCCCAAAATTCATATGCAATTTAACGAGCTTTAAATAAGCACTTACCAAATTGCTATATGATTCATATTTTTTACAAAATGTTATATCAGTGTTTAATAAACTAAATGCTTTATCTTTTTCATATTTATTGAAATAACATTCTGCTAGGTTTCCACTAACAATACCAACCATCAAACTGTCTAAATCAGATGATCTTGTATTACTTTTAAAAAGTATTATGGCTTTTTGAAAATGAATTATAGCTTTATCTTTTTTATTAACTCTTAAATATGTTAAACCAATATTATTATTTGAATGTGCTTGAAAATGTTGATTTGATATTTTACCTGCCAGCTTTAAGGCTTTTTGATAGTAAACCTTTGAATGTTCATATTCTTTTAAATTATAATATAACAGACCAATACCGGAAAGCGAATTATATTCATCGTTACTATTATTATTTATTTTATTCCACTTAGCTTGTCTCTTACGGTATACAATAGCTTCATTATAAGCCTCTATTTTTTCAAGAAGAGAACTGACTCTAAAGTTTAGTCCAGCTTTTTTTTGATCAATTTTATAGTTATCGGCAATTTGAATAGCTTCTAAAGCTAACTTTAGTGCTTCAGGAATATTTCCTTGGTCAGAATTTTTTTTTGATAATAATTTTAAAAAATTTATTTGATTTTCCCAATCATTATTTCTTTTTGAAATAGTAAGTTTTTTGTACAGCTCACTTATTTCTGTAGAATCAGTTACAATAGAATTATCTATTTGTGATAATGTATTTAGATCTTTTGCAAATCCTCCTGTAAGGACAAGTGTTATGAAAATGATAGTTAGTACTATTATAATTTTCTTCATAAGGCCAATATAATGTTTCTTAACTTAATGTTATAATTCTATAAAAATATATTTAAAATTTGGTTTTTATCCCTTTCAGGCTAGATTATATTTTGAAATAATTTGTCCGCATTTAATTAAAAAGAAGACATTTCACACACCAAAAACCTATATTTCACAACCTTTTTAGAGCATGTAGACACAATGTAGACATTAAAATACGTCCTTGAAGTTAAACAATTGTTAGTATTGCAGAAGCATTAATTATTTAACAATTTGTTATGAAAAGATTATTACCTCTTTTATTTATTTTAGCATTTATATCTGTATCCGCACAAGTAGGTATAGGTACTACCACACCAGAATCTAGTTTAGATGTTGTAAGTTCAAATTCAGGAATTTTAATCCCAAGAATTAGTTTAACTATGACTACAGTAATGGCGCCAGTTCTTGTAGCAACAGAATCAGAATTGATATACAATACTGCTACTACTGGAGATGTAGTTCCTGGTTTTTATTATTGGGACAGTGTAAAATGGGTAAGCATAGTTGGACCAAGTAAAAGTAATGAAGTATTTTGGAATAAAGAGCATAACTATAGGTCTGTGATATTGCCAGCTTCAGTTGGTATATGGCCTGGTAGTGATAATACAAACATAAACCTATCTTTAACTGTTAACCCTGGAGATAAATTTGTATTCGGAGGTACTATGACCATTACTCAAGAACCTACTGGACCTGATAATAATGGAATGTTAGATTTTAAAATGAAATTAATGACAACAGGGAATGGAGCTTCTGGAATACCAGCAAAAAGTGTTTGGGGGCCTGGAGGAGGATCAAATCCATTAAGGATGGTTAAAAACATTGCTACTAACGGGATCCTATCAACAGAAATTATAACTATTTCAGGTTTCTATGAGGTGCCAATGACGGCTACTCCTGGAACTACTATACTCTTTAGGGTAGAGTTTGGTTCAAGTAGTGCTTGGGAGTATGAACCAGCACTTATGAATAGCTATATATGGGCTATGAAAATGTAATTTAATAGTACTATATGTAGTTGTAATATTACATATATAGTTAAAAAACATTGGAAGCGAATATTTTGTTATTATGGTTTAAAAAATAAATAACCCTTAATGATTTTAAAGTATTTTATGTTTAATCGGGTAAAGTAAACATGAAATTTCGGGTAAAAGACCAGCTGAGGAGCTGGTCTTTTTTTTAATAATCAACCAATAGACATAATCACTTAAACTCATTTTTTGATTTTAATAATCATAAAAGAAAACTAAAAATCCATTAATATATAAACAAATTATGCTAACAATAAATTATGTCTATATTGGTTTAAGTGTATTTTCATTACTGTTAGTAATTAGAATCATACATATTCAAGAAAAAAAGAAAATTTTGAGATATCATGGAATAACAATGAAACGAAGAAAATTGTTTTTTAAAATTTAATATAAATGTACTGACCTATGTAACTTTGCAGTAAATTTTAGTATTATTTTTGGTTAAACACAAGTGAGAATGCAGTAAAAGTACCTACTTCAGAAGTTACCAATAAATTACCACCGTGCTTTTTCATTATATTTTTGGATAAGCTTAAACCAATTCCGGAGCCATTTTTTTTAGTAGTATAAAAGGGAATAAAGATTTGGTTTAAAATCTTTTCTTCAATTCCATTTCCATTATCATGAACACTAATAATTGTTTTATCAGCTTCTATAGTGCAATTGATTTTAATGGTTGGATTTTCTCGTCCTTCTAAAGCATGAATACTATTATTAATTAGGTTTATCAACACTTGCTCAATCAATTTGCTATCGGCCAAAATAGTAGCATTTAATGGTATAAGTGATAAATTTAATGTAATACCAGCTTCTTCAATAGTTGGTTTCATTAACAATTCAATAGATGACAAGAATTTCTTGATATTTATCTTATTTAATAAAGGAATGGGGACATTAGATATCGTTCTATAGTCTTCAACGAAAGCTAATAACCCATCGGATCTTTTTTTAATAGTAGTCACTGCCATGTTAATATCCTGAATATCTTCCTTATCAAGTTTATCAATACTTAAAAGGTTACCATGTTCATCTTCAGTAATAGATTTCACTGTTGAAGCTAGTGAACTAACAGGAGTGAAGGAGTTCAGCATTTCATGTGCTAAAACACGTATAACGTTATGCCAAGCTTCAATTTCTTTTTGTTCAATCTCGGAACGAATGTCTTGAAACGTAATAATAAGATATGTTTTGCTTAACAACTGTATTTCAATTGTTTCTAAAGATAATTGCTTCTTTTCTGTTTCATCACCAAAATCTACTAACGTTTTACCACCATCAGCAGTCTTTTTTATTTCACTAACTAACCACGGTACATTATTAGCAAAACGATGCCAATATTTGTGTTGTGGTTGTTGAAGAATATCGCATGCTGCTTTATTTAAAAACAATATTTCTTCATTAGATTCATCACTAAACAAATCATCTTTTTTGATTGATATAATTCCTAAATTAACATGTTCTAAGATGTGTTTAAAATACTTATACTGTGCTTCTTTCTCTATTTTATTTCTTTTAAAAGTTTTAATTATTTGATTAAAATCATCAAATAACTTTGCAAAAGAATCTCCCTTATTCGAGGGAGAAAAATACACAGAATAGTCTTCATTTTTTAATGCATCAAGAAACTTAACTAAAGAGTAATTTGTATTATTAACGTAGCGAATTAAAAAAAATACTTGAAGGAAAATTGTAAAACCAAGCCCTATACTACTAAACCATAAATGGTTTAGTAGTAAATATGAAAACAGTACACAACTAGCTAGTATTGCTATGATACGAATGGTTACTTGTAATGTAAATCGTTTTATCAAAATATAGTTATTATAAATTAAACTTTTCGAGCCTACGGTACAGCGCAGCACGAGTTAATCCGAGCTCTTTGGCAGCTTTAGAAATGTTACCTTCATGCTTGTCTATGGCTTTTTGAACCAATAGCTTCTCTATTTCTTGTAAGTTTAAATTGTCATATTTTTCACTTTGATTATCATTCCCCTTGGGTATAATAGTAAGGTTAAAGTCAGCAGGTTTAATTTCATGATTATCTGCCATAATAACCCCTCTTTCTAGTGTATGTTGGATTTCCCTAACATTACCAGGCCAATTATGAGATTGAAGTACCTTCATGGCTTCATTAGTGATTTTTAAATGAGACTTCTGATATTTTTCAGCAAATACATTTAGATAATGGTTTATAAAATCAACGATATCTTCAGGTCGATCTCTTAATGGAGGAATGGTAATTTCTACGGTATTAATTCTAAACAATAAATCTTGTCTGAACTTTCCTTCGGCTACCCATTCATGAATTGGTGCATTAGTAGCGAACAATAGTCTTGCATTAAATGTTCTTTCAATTCCTTCACCTAAGCGTGATACTTTTCTATCTTGAAGTACCGTTAATAATTTTGATTGCAAGTTTAATGGTAAATTTCCTATTTCATCTAAAAAAAGTGTTCCATCCTGAGCCATTTCAAATCGCCCTGGTTTATCTTCATGTGCGTCAGTAAAGGCACCTTTTTTATGTCCGAATAGTTCGCTTTCAAAGAGGCTTTCAGATAAAGAACCTAAATCGACGTGTATAAACGGACCATCTTTTTGTAATGAGTTTTTATGAATTTCTCTAGCCAAATGCTGTTTACCGGTACCATTTTCTCCTAAAATAATAACATTCGCATCTGTAGTACTTACCTTTTTAATGGTATTCATAACAGCTTGCATTTGCTTGGATGCTCCAACAATTGGCCCAAATTTTTGCTCATTACTTTTTAGTAAAGTATCATTTGTATGCTTTAAAATAGAAATTTTATGATTGGACCTACTTAATGTTAGTCCCGCATGTATAGTAGCCAATAATTTCTCATTGGTCCATGGCTTTAAAATAAAGTCAAAAGCTCCAAGTTTTATGGCATTAACAGCTAATTCAACTTCTCCATAAGCTGTCATTAAAATTACAACCATTTTAGGGTTTATACTCAAAATATGTTTTAACCAGTATAGTCCTTCCTTACCATCATTAAAACCAATACGATAATTCATATCTAATACAATAACATCTATTTGTTCTTGAGATAGTATTTGGTTTATTTCTTTAGGGTTATTTCTGGTTATTATGGTATTGTAATGTTTTTTTAACACCAATTTTGCCGATAACAAAATATCTTCATCATCATCAATAATTAAAATTGAAGCATCAGTTTTTACCATTCTATAAAGGTTGTTTAATTTTTAACAATATACAAAATGTTCAATAACGGACAATAGAATGTTCGAAAATGAACACTATTAAATTTCAATAATAAAACTAACCCCTTTGTTTATAGCGGTTTACGTGACATCTGTTTTTTGGCACACGCATTGCTTTTAGGTAATCGAATAAAATCATCATCATCATAATCAATTAAAACGAACAGTATGAAAACAATAACAATTAATCAAACAGTAATGGAAATCAAGCATCATAAAAGAATGCTATTTACCACTAGTAAAAGAATTAATCTGTTAGAATTTAACAGAGAATTTAATAACATTTAAAATCTAAAGTCATGATTTCAATATTAATAAAAACAGCATGTTTTATGCTTGATACAATAATATGTTTATTGTTTTAAAGTATAACTATAAATTGAAAAAATAAATTTCAGAATGAAACAAATAGGAATGGATAAACGGATTGAGAAAAAGAAATGGAGTAGGACCAAGACACTTTATGTGTTTGGTGCACTAGCTTTTGTAGTACTTTCTGCTTTTGGGATAGGAGCCATCAATAAAAAGACCTATAAAGCAGACGCTTCTAGGATAACTGTTAAGAAAGTTACGGAAGGAGATTTTCAAGATGTAATATTAATTGATGGGGAGGTACAACCTATAAATCTAGTATTGGTAAATACTACTGAAGGGGGTACTGTAGCAGAAATATACATTGAAGATGGTGTTTTAGTAGAAAAGGGGACAGCTCTTGTAAAACTAAATAATCCAGCGGCTACGTTGAACTATATGAATCAAGAAACTGCCATTATTGAGCAAATAAATAATTTAAGAAGTTTTAAATTATCTTTAGAGAAAGATCAAAGAGATCTATCCGAATCTTTAATTGATAGTGAGAATAGTCTAGCAGATATTGAACGAGCTTATAAAATAGATTCCGTATTATATGCAAAAGACATTATTGCAAGAAATAATTATACCAATACCAAAGAGTCCTATAAATATCAGCAAAAAAAGCGTGATTTTATGGATAAGAACGTGAGTAAAAGTAAACAGAATAACCAAACACAACTCCAACAAATTAATACCTCAATTTCATTAATGCATCGTAATTTAGAATTTATCCATGAAAGTTTGGACAAAATGTTAGTTCGTGCACCTGTTTCAGGTATGTTATCATCTTTTGACCCTGTTATTGGTGAATCGTATTTAAATAATCAAACGGTAGCTAAAATTGATGTGCAATCTGGTTTTAAAATTAGAGGTCAAGTAGACGAGTATTACTTAAGTATGGTAAAACCAGGACAATTAGCGCGTTTTTCTTTTGATGGTGAACAAATTGATCTGAAAATAAAAAAAGTACTATCTGAAGTAGTAAACAGACGTTTTGAAATAGAATTAGTGTTTGTTAATGATCCACCTATATCTATTACAAACGGCCAATCGTTACAAGTACGTTTAGAACTTTCAAAAGCACAAAAATCAATACTAATACCCAGAGGAAGCTATTTTCAATCCTCAGGAGGGCAATTTGTGTATGTTTTAAATAATAAGGGAGAAGCTTATAAACGGCATATAAAACTAGGAAGTCAAAACCCAAGCTATTATCAAGTACTAGAAGGATTAGAAGCTGGAGAAACTATTATTACCTCTTCTTATGATGCCTTTAAAAATTATGAATCAATCAAATTAAATAAATAATTAAATCAATCAATCAAATCATGATCAAATTAAACGAATTAACAAAAGTATACAGAACAGACGAAATAGAATCAACAGCGTTAAATGCCGTTTCGTTTGAAATTAATAAAGGAGAGTTTGTTTCTATAATGGGACCTTCAGGTTGTGGTAAATCTACATTACTAAATATTTTAGGAATGTTAGATAAACCTGAGTCTGGTAGTTATGAATTTCTTGGGAATGAAGTAGCAAATTTAAAAGAGAAAGGACGTTCTGACGTACGTAAAAAAAATATAGGATTTATATTTCAAAACTTCAACCTTATAGATGAGCTAACCGTATTTGAAAACATTGAGCTTCCTTTACTTTATAACAAAATACCAGCCTCTGAAAGAAAACAACGCGTAAATGAAATTTTAGAAAAAATAGGAATTGCTCATAGAGCTTCACATTTTCCACAACAATTATCAGGAGGACAACAACAGCGTGTAGCAGTTGCCAGAGCATTAATTACTAAACCACCATTAATTTTAGCTGATGAACCAACTGGTAATTTGGATAGTTCACACGGTAATGAAGTAATGGAATTAATATGTGATTTACACGAAGCAGGAACCACTATAATAATGGTAACGCATTCCTCACATGATGCAAGTTATTCAGATAGAATCATCAATTTATTAGATGGTCAAATTGTATCTGAAAAGAAAAATAAATTAGTACAAACGGCTATATAATTTTAAAAATAAGAAACTATGTTTAAGAATTATATAAAAGTAGCTTTTAGAAGTCTTAATAAAAACAGAACTTATGCAGTCATAAATATATTAGGACTAGCTTTAGGTTTAGCTGTTGCCATAATAGTTTTTCTTTTCATAAAAGATGAAACTAGCTATGAAAAACATTGGGTTGGCTATGAAAGAGTATATAGAACAGGAATCAAAGCAAATTTGATGGGGCAAACCATGGATGCACCGGTCTCACCGAGTCCTATGGCAAATGCTTTTAGAACAGAATTTACTGATGTAGAAACA
>Ga0209396_1002678_pt1 | contig 18468 bp, 15 predicted proteins | sample GOMGulsemesocosm_6_FD_184638 | JGI IMG/M metagenome (GOLD analysis project Ga0209396, IMG submission 184638) | Methane-oxidizing microbial communities from mesocosms in the Gulf of Mexico - GOM8C Gulf of Mexico (SPAdes) (version 2) | ecosystem: Environmental > Aquatic > Marine > Cold seeps...
AAGTATCTGATATGCGCGTTCGTGACATCATGATCCCCAGATCGCAAATGGTCACGCTCGACATTAACGATTCACTTAAAGATTCCTTACCGATAATTTTAGAATCAGGCCATTCCAGATTTCCAGTAGTAAACGATGATATTGACCACATTGAAGGCATATTATTAGCTAAAGATTTACTCGCTTACGGTTTTGGTCAACAAGATGAAGCAGAATGTACCTTAGCGAAAATAATTCGTCCGTCGATAATCGTACCAGAAAGTAAAAAAGTAGAACCTTTATTAAAAGAGTTTCGTTCACAGCGTTACCATATGGCGGTAGTTGTTGACGAATACGGTGGGGTTTCTGGCGTTGTTACCATCGAAGATATTCTTGAGCTTATCGTCGGTGAAATAGAAGATGAAACTGATGATGCAATAGAGCAAGACATTAAACACCTTGCCGGAAATGTTTATCAAGTAAAAGCCTTAACTGAACTTGATGATTTTAATGAATATTTCAATTGTAAATTTGACGAAAACGATGCAGACACCATCGGCGGCGTTGTATTACATCAATTTGGTCATATGCCGAAAAAAGGTGAAATTGTGACTATTGGTAATTTTGAATTTAAAGTTACGGCTGGTGATAACCGTCGTATACAAAGTTTGCATATTATCATTCCCAAAGATCATAAAATTACCGGAAAAGTAACAGACTAACTGTAATGAGTATTAAATCACTGGCTGCTCGCCTACTACAACGGCTACGGACTAACTTAACAAGTAAGCGAAACTGGCTCAGTTTTAGCGCTGGGTTAAGTTTAGTTTTTGCTTACGCGCCATTCTCTCAATGGTGGCTGATGCTCATAGTGTTACCGCTATTTTTCAACTCGATTAATAACTGTGATGTAAAAACGTCGACTAAACAGGGTTTCATTTTTGCATTAGGCTGGTTTGGTAGTGGTATTAGTTGGGTCCATGTCAGCATTGATCAATTCGGCGGCTTGCCCCTTATTGCGTCACTGCTATTAATGCTATTCCTCTGTAGTTATTTAGCATTGTACCCGGCTTTAGCCTGTTATCTATCAAGTCGTTTGTCGCAAAACCGTCAATTTTCATTGTGGTTACTTCCTCCTTTTTGGCTAATCTGTGAATATTTACGCGCTAATGTGTTAACAGGCTTTCCTTGGTTGTCGATTGGTTACAGTCAAATTGATGGTCCGTTATCATATTTTGCACCATTAATCGGAGAAGTTGGTATTACGGCTTTATTAATTGTCTGTAGCATCGCGATAATAAATATTGTTAACAATCATTTTAGAAAAATACACTTACTATTATTGGTGAGTACTTTTACAGCTGCCTTTGTACTGTCCAATGTACAATGGCTAACAGTCACAGATAAAAAAGTAACAACAGCCTTAGTTCAAGGCAATATTGAACAATCTATGAAATTTCAGCCAGAAAAACAATGGCCAACCATGCTGATGTACCTTGATCACGCTAGAGAAAACTATGATGCAGATATTATTATTTGGCCAGAAAACGCGGTAACTGCTATAGAGCCTACAGCACAAGACTTTCTCGTTATGGCAGATAAGTCTGCTGCATTAAATAACAGTGCTATTATTACCGGTATATTAAATTATAAGTTTGAATCAAAAGCATACTTTAACTCTTTAGTGGTATTAGGTAAAAAGGAAAGCACAGCTAATAGTGGACATTACCGATATGATCACCGTAATAGGTATTATAAAAATCATTTACTGCCGATTGGCGAATTCGTCCCCTTTGGGGACTTTTTAAGAGAAATAGCGCCCTTATTTAACTTACAGCATTCCTCATTTACTCGTGGCGACTATATTCAGCCAAACTTGATCGCCAATGGTTATCATTTATTGCCTTTGATTTGTTTTGAAATAGCTTTTCCTGAACAACTTGCCGCTAACTTTACCGACGATACTAATATTCTATTAACCGTCAGTAATGATACATGGTTTGGAGACTCTCATGGGCCGCATCAACATTTAGAAATAGCCAGAATGAGAGCTTTAGAGTTTGGTCGCCCCTTACTTAGAGCAACAAATAACGGTGTCACCGCTATTGTTGATCACCATGGTAATATTCAAGCTAAACTCCCCCAGTTCACTGAAGCAGTGCTTAAAGCTGAAATTAACTTAGTACAAGGTAAAACTTTTTATAGTCAATATTGGCAGTTAATTCACTGGTTTTTACCCTGTATTTTCTTATTAATTGTTTTCGCTGTGCAACGACTACTTCCTATTCGCCAAAGACTTTAAATCCTTCCAAAACTGCGCTTAAATATTTATTTTCATAATTTATAAACCTTTTCCCCTGATGTAACGACTTAGTCATAGATATTCAGGGGGGAATTCATGAAAATAAAAGACACTAGCGAACAAGATATTCAAGTTACAACAACCACTCATAAACCAAAAAGTTTTATCGTCCTTACTATTGGGGCACTACTAGTAGCTACTTTAATTTGGCAAGTAGCACCATCAGCAAAAAGATGGAGCCAAGCAGAAAAATCAGTATCTATGGACCGCATAAGAATTGCCACCATTACCCGTGGCGACTTTACGCGCGACATTTCGGTATTAGGCCGAGTTGTTGCAGCTGTTAGTCCCACGGTTTATAGTCCCGCTGATGGTACTATCACCCTGTCTATAGAAGCGGGCCATGAGGTAAAAGCAGGAGAAGTATTAGCAATAGTCGACAGTCCTGAATTAACTAGCCGGCTTTCTCAGCAACAAGCTATATTTGAGGGGTTACAATCAAGCTTTGAACGCCAAAAAATACTCGCAAAAAAACAACAGTTAATTGATCAAAAATCTGTAGACCTTGCCAATGTAAAGTTAACCGCGGCTAAACGTGAAAAAAGAAGAGCAGATCAAGGTTACAAGAAAAATGCAATTAGCCAAATAGACTTTGAAAAAGCACAAGATGAACTTGAGAATGCTAGTCTTTTACATAAGCATGCGGAACAAGATGCCACCTTAAATATTGAAAGTTTAGACTTTGACAGTAAATCATTACTGTTAGATTTACGTCGACAAAAATTAATGGTAGCAGAGCTTCAACGACAAGTTGACGGGTTAACGATCACTTCACCCGTTAAAGGAATTGTTGGTAACCTAAATATTCACAACAAAACTTTTTTAAGTAAAAACCAAGCTATTTTAACGGTCGTCGATTTAAGCCAGTTTGAAGTTGAAATAGATATCCCCGAAAGTTATGCCGATGACTTAGCTTTAGGTATGGACGTCGCTATTCAATTTGAGCAACAAAGCTTTACTGCTCGTCTAGTAACAATTTCTCCTGAAATTCTGAATAATCAAGTAGCTGGGAGAGTACGCTTCTTAGACAAAATGCCAACCAAACTTCGTCAAAACCAACGATTAAATACTCAAATAATTCTTGAGCAAAAACTAGATATTCTACAAGTAAAGCGTGGTCAATTCCTAGAGAGTAGTGGCGGACGGTATGCTTATTTAATTAAAGATGGTCTTGCTGAAAAAACAGCAATTACCACCGGCGCTCGTAGCTTAAGCCATGTTGAAGTACTCAATGGTTTGTCTGATGGCGATCAAATAATTATCTCAGGAACAGACAGTTTCAATTCCGCCGAGAAAGTATTACTCAGTAAAAATTAAATAATTAATTTAAAAAAACAAATCCAAACGATAAATAGCTAATAAAAAAGGATAACAATTATGCTTGTTATGAAAAATGTTAATAAAATATTTCAGACCGCTGACATCCAAACTCATGCATTACGCGATTTCAACTTAACGGTAAATGAAGGAGACTTCATCAGCGTAACCGGGCCTTCAGGTTCAGGGAAAACAACTTTTCTAAATATTGCAGGTTTACTTGAAACTTACACTAACGGAGATTTTTTACTTGATGGTGAAGATATTAGCAAGCTGAACGATAAGGGGCGTTCAAGAATGCGTAATGAAAAAATTGGTTTTATCTTTCAAGGGTTCAATTTAATTCCAGATTTAAACCTTTATGACAATGTCGATGTCCCTTTGCGATACAGAGGTTTCAATGCAAAAGAACGTAAACGTAGAATTTTAGAAAACCTAGACCGTGTCGGTTTAGCTTCTCGTATGAAACATTTGCCTAGTCAACTATCAGGAGGACAGCAACAACGAGTCGCTATTGCTAGAGCATTAGCCACAGATCCTCGCTTTCTTTTAGCCGATGAACCTACCGGTAATTTAGATTCAGAAATGGCACAAGGTGTAATGACTTTATTAGAAGAAATTAACCAACAAGGTACCACTATTATTATGGTCACCCATGATGCCACGCTAGCGAAAAGAGCTAGACGTCAAGTGCAAGTTAAAGATGGTCGTGTCAGCGAGTTAGATCTTGTCAGCCCAAGAGCTATCGCTTAAATACTCGAAAAGGACTCATTATGTTTAATTATTATTTAAAAATTGCGTGGATCAGTATTTTACGACATTGGGGACTTAGCCTCTTGATGGTTTGTGCTATCGGGTTAGGTATTGGCGCAGCAATGACAACTATTACGGTAAATTACTTGATGTCTGCCGATCCCATCCCACATAAAAGTAAGCAACTCTACTATGTGCAACTCGATAGCTGGGATGTTAACGATCCCTTTGATGAAGGCTTAAATCCTCCGGATCAACTTACCTATATCGATAGTACTAATTTGATGAACGCAAAAAAAGCATTTCGTCAAAATGCACAAGCCCAAGCGAATGGTGTTATAGAACCCAATGACCCTGAGCTATTGCCAATGACAGTTAGTGGACGCGCTAACTCAGCAGACTTTTTCATTATGTTTGATGTACCTTTTATATACGGCAGTGGCTGGACACACGAAGCTGATGTTAATAAAGAACAAGTAATTGTGTTGAACAAGGAGACTAACGACAAACTTTTTGGTGGTGAAAACTCTGTTGGTCAAACAATAAAATTAGATGGTAATGTTTTCAAGATTGTCGGCGTTATCGACCAATGGCAGCCCAAACCGCGCTTTTATGATATTAGCACGGGCGCCTTTAATGACTCTGAAGATATTTTTGTCCCATTCAGTATGATAGCAGAGCAAAAAATCAGCCGTTCCGGTAATAATAGTTGCTGGAAACCTTTTGGTGATGGTTTCGCTGCATATTTAGCATCTGAATGTATTTGGACACAATTTTGGGTGGAGTTAAAAACAGAACAAGACAAACAAGACTACCAAACATTTCTTAACGCCTATGTTGAAGAGCAGAAAGCTTATGGTCGTTTTTTACGTCCGATGGACAACAGACTAAGCAATGTTATGGAATGGCTAGAAAATCAAGAAGTAGTGGCTGATGACGCTAAAATGATGATGGCAATGTCTTTTATGTTTTTAATCGTTTGTTTGTTAAATACCGTAGGCTTATTACTGGCTAAGTTTTTAGGTAAAGCACCTGAAATTGGTTTACGTCAAGCGCTTGGTGCAAGTAGAGCAACACTCTTTAGTCAATATATTATTGAATCGGCCTGCATAGGTTTAGCGGGCGGGATATTAGGGTTAGGCTTAGCCTATTTAGGTCTTATTGGTGTTGAAAGCCTTTATGGCAATTATATGAAAGGGTTAGCCACACTTGACGGCACCATGATGGTTTTGGCACTTGTTATTGCCTTAGTATCATCAATTGTTTCCGGCATTTACCCGACTTGGCGTGCTTGTAATGTTCAGCCTGCCCAACAACTAAAAAGTCAATAATAAGGAACGAATCATGTTAGAAACAGGTTTAATATTTCGCGCCTTAATGCGCAATAAAATAGGTGCTTTACTTATTGCATTACAAATTGCCTTAACCATGGCTATTATGGTAAATGCTATATTTATGATCCAAGATAGACAGGAACAAATGAAACGCCCAAGTGGTATAGATGAAAATAATACCTTCTACCTAACCAATACAGTATTTGCTCAAGATCACAACTTTCAAGCCGAGCTGCAAACCGACTTAAATACTATTAGAAAAACGCCCGGAGTTATTGACGCGATACAAATCAATGCTATTCCACTCAGTGGTGGCGGTTGGTCAATGGCTCTACAGCATGAACCCGGTGAAGATAAAGATGCTATTGGTAGTGCACTTTATATGGTTGATGAGCATGGCATTAATACCATGGGGTTAACACTTATTGCGGGTGTTAATTTTACCCAAGAAGATATTCAATGGCGTGGAGAAGGTCAATCATTATGGCCGCCAAAAACTATTATAACAAAAGCATTTGCTGCACAACTTTTCCCTGATGATTGGCAATCAGCAATAGGAAAAACCTTTTATATTTCACAAACCCAGCCAATGCAAATAATAGGAATAATTGAAGGTTTGCAGGCTCCTTGGAATGGTTGGGACGGAGTCGAACGCAGCATGTTAGTCCCTTTTCAAATGGAGTCTTCAAGTAGTTATTATTTTATCCGTACAGAACCGGGTAAGCGAGATGAAATGATGCCTATCATTGAAAAAGTATTAGCTGAAAGTAACAAAGGCCGTATCATTCGTCGAGTGACTACCGTTGAAGATACCCGAAAAAGAAGTTACCGTCAGCATAACGCTACCAATAAAATATTAACGACTGTCGTCGCAACACTTACATTGATCACTAGCTTTGGTATTGTTGGTTTAGCTATATTTAGTATTAATCGTCGAACTAAACAAATAGGTACTCGACGTGCTTTAGGTGCAACCCGCTGGCAGATTATGCGTTACTTTATGGTAGAGAATTTCTTAATTTCAACTGTAGGTGTATTTATTGGTTCATTAGGTGCTATAGGTTTAAACATGTGGCTTGTATCAACCTTTAACCTAACACCGATTAGTTTTGAGTTAATACTGTTTGGTATTATCGCATTATTTATTGTCGGCCAACTCGCGGTGTTATACCCAGCAAGAAAAGCAGCACTTATTCCACCAGCAACGGCGACAAGAACAATTTAGTCAAAGGAATATATATTTTATAGATAATTTCTATGATTTTTTAAGGGCGCTACTTTAGTGCCCTTTTTTAATTTAGAAACTAGTACTCGTTGGTTAATGCGTGATAAAGTCTAATGCTTAGTTTCTCAAATAATAATAATAATATGAAAAAAATCACCAGTTTAGCCTATATTACCTTATGCTCAGCCTTAGTCTCTCAATTCACATTTGCCGAAACGACTCTAATTAAAAATGTTCAAGGTTATACACTTAAAGGTGATAATTTAAAAACATTTAACGCGATACAATTTACTGATGACAAAATTGATCGAACATTTGATAATGCGCAGTCACTACCAAATACCGCAAAAATGACGGTTATTGATGGTCAAGGAAAAACCTTATTGCCTGGATTGATTGATGCTCACGGTCATATTTTAAGTTACGGTCTAAGTTTACTTCAAGCAAATTTAGGCGGAACACTTTCAGAAGAGTTAGCTGTAAAAGCCGCTATTGATTATGCGACACAAAACCCTAATATTGCTTGGGTACAAGGTCGTGGCTGGAATCAAGTTCAATGGCCGAATAAACAATTCCCGACAGCCAAGTCCTTAGATAAATATTTTCCAGATACTCCTGTTTGGCTACGTAGAGTCGACGGTCATGCTGGTTGGGCAAATACTAAAGCAATGGAACTTGCCGGCATAACATCTAAAACGAATAGTCCCGCTGGTGGTGAAATAATTCGTGATAAAAATAACGAACCTACCGGTATTTTTATTGATAATGCCATGGACTTGATCATCAACAGTATTGCACCACTGACCAAACATGAGAAAAAAATAGCACTAAAAAAAGCACTGAATAAGCTTGCCTCCTTTGGTTTAACCAGTGTTCATGACGCAGGTATATTTACTGATAACTTAGAGCTGTTTAAAGAGCTAAATGATGAAGGTTCACTACCAATACGTATTAACGCAATGTTGTATCTTCCTTCAGAGAACTGGCAATCAACAATTAAGCAGGGACCATTTACAACGAGCAATGACATGCTAAGTTTTAACAGTGTTAAAATTCAAGCTGATGGCGCGCTTGGCAGTAGAGGTGCTTCGCTCATCGAAGATTACTCTGATCATGCAGGTCATAAAGGTCTTTTACTTCACGATAAAGAGACCTTAAACCAATATATGGCAACAGCGATGAATGCCGGTTTTCAAGTTAATACACATGCAATTGGCGATAATGCAAATAAAGTCATTTTAGATTTGTATCAAATACAAATAAAGGCCACAAACAGCCGAGAACTTCGCCACCGAATTGAACATGCGCAAATATTATCACTTAGTGACATACCTCGCTTTTCAGAACTAAATGTTATTGCTTCGATGCAAGCAACTCATGCCACTAGCGATAAAAATATGGCTGTAGAACGTATTGGTGAAAAGCGAATTTTAGGCGCCTATGCATGGCGAAAGTTAATAAATGCACAAGCCGTTATTGCGGCCGGCTCAGACTTCCCTGTAGAGTCACCTAATCCATTCTTTGGCTTGCATTCTTCAGTAACCCGCCAAGATCACCAAAACACACCTGCAAATGGTTGGTATAGTGATGAAAGTATGACACGCCAAGAAGCTTTACGTAGCTTTACCATAGATGCGGCTTTTGCGGGGCATCAAGAAAAAATAATTGGTAGTTTAGTCAAAGGTAAAAAGGCAGATTTTATTTTGGTAGAAAATAATTTCTTCTCTGAAAATAAAGAAAATATATGGAAAAACAAAGTTAATTCTACTTGGGTGAATGGGCAGCAGGTCTTTCAAAAATAGTAATAAACGCTAACATCAATAATTAAACATTTGAATAAATCATTATATTCAAATTACACTGGTTGAGACGAATTTACTTCGAGATTCACTCAACCAGTTATTATATTATTTATTCTAATTACCCCGATTACAGTGCTGCGTCTAAAAACTGTTTATAGATTATTATTTCTTCTGGCTTGTCTAGCATTGTTCCATGGTTAGCATTATCAACAATCACTAATTTTTTGTTTACTGATTTACTGGCGTTATAAAGTAACTGCGATAACTCAACCGGTACTTGTTGATCATTTTCACCACCAATAATAAGCAATGGACCTCGGTAATAATCAGCAACCACAATTTCATTATCAGCAGATTTAAACACTTCATCGACTTTAATGGTAAGAAACGGTTTAGTATACCAAGGTGTTTTCTTATCAATCCAATCATCGACATTCGTAGCACTACCTTGTAACACTAACGCGTCAACAGCTTCATTTTTCGCAAGCTGCGCGGCAATAAAGCTCCCCAAAGAATAGCCATGGACTACGATGGATTTTGCTTTCAGTTTATTTTTAATAAAGTGGTATGCCTCTACAGAATCATCAACAAGATTAGAAAGTGTTGCTTTTCCATTACTAGCCCCCAATCCTCTTCGGTCAAAAATCACAATATCTTTTTCTAGTTTTGCTAAAATTTGCAGCGCTTCTATGCCTCCTCTTGACACTTTCATACCATTACCTGGAATGTAAAATATCACATCTTGCGAATTCGGCGAGTCTAGTAGTATCCCTTTTAATACCACATCATCACTTTGAATATTTAAACTTATTTGCTCTAATTTATGATGAGTAAAGCTACTCTGCCAGTTTTTGAGTTCTAGCGTTTGATAATTGGTAACAGTTGCATCCTGAGCAATAAAAGAGCTTTCTCGAATATGGCCGCTACACCCTAATAAACTCGATATAATAATGAAAGAAAATAATTTTTTATACATTTACAAATTTCCTATAAAGTTTATAGCACCGCTATTAAAGCGTTTACATGATGTTGGATAAATATTCGTTGTAACGAGTGATGGCTTAAGAATATATAAACAAAAACTGAATAGCAATAACTAATTACCGTTATTCGATAAGTTGTTTTTTTTAAATTAAATAGTAATTAAAATTCTACTAGTGAAGTTAATATACATAAATAGTACTCAACTTATTAATGATGCTTATAAAATACGATATTTTACAGTGCAGTATTATTAGACGATCTTAAATACTTAAGTAGAGTGAATACCCTACGGGGATATAACGCGAAGTTTCAATACCTAGAATCAGAGCAAATCAGAAATTGATTTTCTGTTATAAAAAAAGCCCTACGGGCTTTTACAGTTCTAGCTTATAACCCTTATTGCTTCGGATGCAAGGTTACTCTGTTACGTCCGCCTTCTTTTGAACGGTACATCGCAGCATCTGCGCATTCGATCCAAGCTTCGTAACTTTGAATACTCTGATCTATTTGTGCGATCCCCATACTCACAGTATATTTTAAATCAATATCGTTATATTTAACGGTCGAATTATCAATCTCTTCACGTAAACGTTCCGCAAATACTTTACCATTTTCTAAGGGGGTGTCAGCTAATAATATAACGAATTCCTCGCCACCATATCGTCCTGAAACATCAGTTTCACGGACATGGTGTCGAATTAAGGCTGAAATATGTCGAATAACTTCATCGCCAACCATATGTCCATAAGTATCATTAACCTGCTTAAAATGGTCAATATCAATCATCACTAAGCAACTTGGATTTTTGCTTCGTATCCAACGTTTATACTCAGCTTGCAAACAGTTCTCCCAATGTGTACGGTTAAATAATTTGGTTAGCCCATCAGTTTGGCTTAGAATCGCCAACTCTTTATTAGCTAGTTCTAAATCTTTTTTATGACAAGCGTTATCTGTAACATCGTAAACAATAAGACATAAATGTGTAACCAGCCCCGTTGCCGACATTAACGGAATGAAGGTAGTATTTTGATACATGTAATCGGCAGTGCCCGTGATCGGGCGATAATTTTGAAATTTGAACAAATATGGCCGTTGTTCCCAAATAGTAAAAGCCTTATTTTTTAATAAAAAAACCGATTCAGCTTTGCGCTTAAACCATGCTTCAGGAATTTCATTAAAGAGTGGAAATAGTTCTTTATCTTTAACTTCACGTGGTAGTAATCCACTGTGATTTTCCATAAAACCATTCCAAATTTGCACCTTATACTCTCTGTCTAACACTACTAAACCAACATCTATGGTATGTAGCATTTCCATCAACCAGTGTAATTCATTAATTTGTGATGTTTCTAACGACATAGTTATACCAATTCCATTAATCTAATAAATAAGATATTTTATTGTTCAGGGTTTTCATAGATTCTTCTGTAAATAATAACAGTAAATCACATTTTATCGGATAGTCTTCAATGCTATAGCTAATTTCTATTGCAAGTGTACGCTTCCATTTTTTAGAGTTAGTTGCAATTAACTGTGATATTCGTTTATGTTGTCCCAGTACAACGGGATGTCCTTGACTGAAAGTCATATCAAGTTGCTCTGCAACACCATTTAAACAAGCACCAATGAGTACATTAGCTAGATCCATTAATAACTCTAGCTCAGTACTTTCATCAACTTCATATTTGTAATTCATTAAAGAAGCGACATCTTTAAAACTTGAATCGTTCAAAATAAGTAGCGCTTCGCCTGAAATCCCTGCTCCTATGAAGCCTTGGCAGATACCAGATGTGCTGTCTTGTTCTTCAACATCAGACAGTGCCATACTTAATTCACTCACTTCAATTAAGTTTACGTTTGGAATGGGCAGTACAACAAAAACATCAAGTAATCGAGCTAACAAATCACCTGCTTGCCCCATGGCAACGTTCGCTATTTCTTGATAACAATCACGTAGCTCAACATCTAAGAAAAAATCCTCTTGGGGTACTACTTTCTCAATAATGGCTTGATCTGCAGCCTTTGTCAGCGGAGCGAATTTAACAGAAGCACTTTTATGTTCATGGGTCGTAAGCTTCACGGTTTCGACTGCATTAATAGGAGCGGTGACTTCCTCAGTCTTTAATGTCGGGCTTTCAATGGTTTGTTGTGTATATATGCCATAGGCTGACAATATTTCAGTTAATTTGTGTTTATTTACCGGTTTTTGGATAAAGTCGAGCGCACCTAAACTGGTCACTCGCTGATGCGCTTCAGGCTGAATATCACCTGAGATAACAATGACCATAGTCGGTAAGTCTTCTTTAACAATAGCCTCAAGTACCTGATAACCATCTATTATAGGCATATTTAAATCAAGTAATAATACATCACCTTTCCCAGCCTTTATCGCTGCAATGCCCTCTTCTCCATTTGTGGCAAAAGTAATGTCGACATCCCAACCATCAGGTAAAGAGCGCGCGACTTGTTTACGTGCCATATTGGAGTCATCACAAATTAACAAGGGGATTGACATATTTTTCTTATTCCTAATTCAACAATAATATTTGAGGTGGATCTTTTCAGTATTTTACTGTTTTTCTATAGTTAACAATAGATAATATTGAAAATAATGCACTAAATAATGGCTATTTTCTATTGCCAAAGTTAAAATCTATACACTAGTTAATACTTAAATATAATAAACACTATGAAAATATCAAACTTACTACTTACTATTTCACTAACATTAGTTTTTCAAGGTCTAGTGACGAATACGGCATCTGCATCTCCATCTCCATCTTTACTACAACAAACGAATTTACAGCAAACTACTGATTTAGTTAAGGCAAATAACAAATTTGTGACATTGCTAGGCACTCAAATTGATGTGCAAATTGATGTGGGTCAAAGTGCCCCTAATTTCAAAGTGGTTGATGCAAATTTTTCCCCAGTAATGCTTAGCGACTTTGTAGGAAAAAGTGTACTTATCTCTGTTGTTCCAAGTTTAGATACTGGCGTATGCTCATTACAAACTAAACGTTTTAATGAAGAAGTCGTAAAGTTACCCCAAGATATTGTGATGCTAACAATAAGTAACGATTTACCTTTTGCCCAAAAACGTTTTTGTAAAACTGAGAATATCGATAAATTACAGGTATTATCTGATTCAGTATGGCGTGACTTTGGTAGCAAATATGGCCTATTAATTAAAGATATGGGTTTATTAACGCGAGCAATACTCATCATTGATTCATCAGGAAAAATTGCTTACAAAGAAATTGTCGCTAATATTTCCAATCACCCAAATTATGAATTAGCCCTTTCAACGGTAAAAGCTTTAAGTCCTACAGAAGTGAGTGAAAATAAAACGCCAATCACCAACAAATAAAAACCAACTTATTTTCAGCGACTTAACAAGAATTCTATTATTTATTTTATATTTCCTCTTGAAAAAGCAATCCGTAATCCCATCTTTATTAATGTAGTCGCTAGAAGCTAAAACAGGACTACATTAATCGCCTGTTCAATAATGAAAGGCACTTTATATACCTTTAGAATAAATAAATTTCAATTATATTATTTCGCAACATATGTTGGCTATAAGTGTTGAAATATTCAATAGGTTATCAAATATTGCTAATACCCTTAAATTACAATTGTAGGGTAAATAATAGGATATACACTATGCGCACATCTACAGATTTCAGCCCTCTTTACCGTTCATTTATTGGCTTTGACCACTTAGCCGGTTTAATTGAAAAAGCGACACACGCTGACAAAAAATCATCTTATCCTCCTTATAACGTGGAATTACTTGCCGAAGATCAGTACAGAATTACGATGGCAATAGCAGGTTTTTCTGATGAAGAACTGGAAATAGAGTCTAAGCAAAACACCTTAGTAGTTACCGGTACAAAAGCACCAAACAACAAAGGCTTATCACGAAAATTTCTTCATCAGGGTATTGCTGAACGAAACTTCGAACGAAAATTCCAACTGGGTGATCATGTAAAAGTTATTGGCGCTTTCATGGAACACGGATTGCTTCATATCGATTTAGAAAGAGAAATACCAGAAGCCTTGAAGCCAAGAAAAATAGCAATTAATGGCAAAAGCTTATTACAAAAAAGAACAGTCCAAAATACTGTAAGCCAACCAAGTGAAAACAACAGCTAATTTCTTCTCTCTTAATTTCTCTCTTATATTTTTCGCCCAGTTTATGACTGGGCTTTTTTATATAAGTGCATTACGACCATGGCAAAAAATAAGGGTTAATATAACTCGAATGTTGGCTTATTTATTTTTTGTTCAATTCATATTCGCTTGGTATCATCAATCATTATCTTTATAATGTCGCTACCGTTTGATTACTCTTTTATTTATGACTCTAGCTATGCGCACTATTTCTGAACTACTAAAAACATCTGGTTCTCAATATCGAATTTATGATATTGGCCGTAAAGTTGATAAATTATCAAAAGAAAACTTCACTAAGATTGAAGCAAACCAAATGCCTTATCCTTTTCCTTCACAAGGACATGCATACATAGCAATAGCTTTTTGGCAAAAGAAAAATTCACAGCCCTATTTATGGTTTGTAAAGTTTCCTCTTGACGAACGAGGCTTACTGAACCTAGTCGCTAGGGATCATTTTATTGCTATTATTATTGAAGCTTTAGGTTCAGACCTTAGTACTTCGCCTAATGAACGCCAAGAAGAATTACTTAAAAGTAATCCTTACCATTTCACACCTCCACAGTATAAATTAGCTTACTTAAACAGTTTAATTGGTACTGAAGTTAAACATGAGAGTAGTCAATATTTTCCTGATGCATTACGTTACTTATCAGGTGATGATAATTGGCAAGACTGGCAAAAAATTGGTGTTCAAGGCTTAAATGACTTTGCCGTGCGGTTATCTGATAAGTCAGCCCAAAATATTTTAGTTAATGCCTTACCAAATATCCCTCCCCCGGTATTGCATCCATTATGTTCTGCATTAGAAAATGTGAAGCTGCCGGTTGAAGTTATTGATGCACTTATAGCAGAATTCCAACATACTTTAGCCTGTAAAAATGGACGTAAAGCTAGTGATCAATGCTTCTTATTACGAAGCCTATCATCGAGCTGTGAACATCCACATGTTGTACGGTTTATTCATTCACTAATTGAGAATTCAACACTAAAAGTTACACTATCTGAAGAACTCGTTATTGTATTGGCGGGCAGGTGCTGGCAGGTTTTCAGCAATGAACAGCAATTAATGGCATTTTTGGAAGCATTGATTACTGATCATGATATTGAAGTTTTTCAAGCTGTTTTTAAAGACTTGGTTGCGATTCCAACTTTACGCCCATTGATATTTCAATGTATGAGATCGCCAACTCGTAGCGCAGAATTAAGTAAAGCTATTGGTTTATTATTTCAACGTTAAATAAGGAAGATGAAATGGAAAATATTTATTATTTGCTCATTGTATGTTTATTTTTGTGGTATTTCATTTACCTCAGGAAAGTATCTGAACAAGCTTTACGTCACATAAAAACTTATTGCAAAAATGAAAATTTACAATTTATTTCTTTATCGCGCTATTCAAGTCGTTTTTCATTCAGTAACGCTTTAGGTCCGCATTGGAGTAGTGTTTTTGACTTTGAGTTTAGTGGTGATGGGGAGTCAAGTTACCAAGGGCAGGCTACTCTGAAAGGCTATAAGCTCGATAATATTCATGTACCTATGTATAAAATCTAATTTTTATATTTAAAAACAGAAAAAGCGACCTAAGGTCGCTTTTTTTCTTTATCGTACTTCTTAATCTATGAGTAAATCCTTTACACCATATAAAATTAGAAAATACACTATCCCTAGTATTCCTCCTTGAAAGATCCTTTTTTACGATTCCAAATATTCCATTACTCTTATCACTCTCTCCATCCGTGGTACTTATCCATAATGCTTTTGATAGTAATAAGTGGTAAATTAAGTTAACGCTGGTGTTAGCTAGCGCATCCATTCATATAAATTCCTTTTATCTTTCATTCCTTTGAAGTTAATCGTGTCCTACGGCTAAATCCTTTATCAACCAAATGTTAACTTAAACCACCTTTCCTTTTGTACATCCTGTACCGTGTTCATCAAACTGCTATCATCCATTGATGCTTGTTTGCGAGGTTTTCCATAACCTGTGTCTTCCTGACATGTTTAATATTAGCACTCGTACATTCAGCGACTAGATAGTCTGCAATAAAAAATACACTATATAAATTCCCTCCAATCAAGATCTAATAATTTTCAATTAAAAACAAAGCATTAGATAGGCACTACTTTTAAACTTACAAAATATAGAATGATAACTGACGTAATTGTGAGATATTTCCTACGACTGTTGTGCTGTTTTACCGATACAGTTTTCAATGATTAATGTAACAAATTGAAAATATCGATGAAATAGCTGATAGAATTGGTTACTCTTGCTCAAACTTCCCAAGCAAACAATTTTTGGAGTCTTCGTGCTTTTGCTTAAGTCATTATTATGTTTTACCGGTTTTGATAATCGTCGCCGTTTTATTTTCATTCACATAAGCAGTTATTTTTTATTTATTATCACTAGCGCTATATTCTCATTAAGCAACGCTTTAGCCATTGTTTTTTTAATTATCTTTACTTGTCTATGCACATTTTCAACAAAGCGTCGATTGAATGATGCTGACCTAAATAAAAATTGGATATACGCCCCCGGACTTAGTTTCCTTTTTGCAGGCCTTATTATAATATTTACGGGTTACAGCACGAGTTATTGGTTGTTATTATTTCCTTTAATGACTTCGGCTCTTTTAACAACCTACAAAAGTGTAGGTGGTAAAGATTACATTTTAGGTTATTCCGGCAAGGTTGATTTAAGTGCCTTTATAAAAAAGGATACCTCCTCAAATGCAAGTAGGATTGAACCTACATTTAACAAAACGGAGGCGTTTAATGATGACAATAATATCTTCGCCCAAAGAAAGAATTCTGTAACTGTTCAGACTAATACTCCTAAAACGGCTAGTTTTTCAGGTAATGATATTGGTGAAGCAATACGATTAAAATTATTTAATCATAAAAATGCATTATTTACGGTTAGCGCTGTTGTATTAATAGTTATCATGGCAATGATCAGTACGTCTGTGATATCTACATCAGGAAAAAAGGATAATAATCTTATTGATGACACTAGAGATATAGCCTTAGAAAATCAGCCATTGTTAAAGAATTCGCATCAAGTAACGTTACCAGACGACTTCTCACTCTTTGTATCATCTTTCGATGGCATCACGATAAAATGGCAAGGTGACGCTCCCCCTGAAGAGGAATTATGGCAACAATTGTCAGCACAAGGTGATAAAAGCTGTAAAGAAATTGATTTTAACAACGGTGAAAAAATAAGAACTATTACGGTAAGGCAAGATAATAACAGTGATTATTTGGCAAGTTTTTCTCCGCTAGACACAGAGTTAATTATTAAGAATATTGCTTTTCGAGGAAGTTTTTCTTTATGTGGTTATCAGTTCTCTTTAAAAGGTAGTCAATCTGTACTTGGCAAACATGAATATTACTCTACATTCATCAATTAACCCAAAATACAAATATACATAATTTTATTAAAGTAGTAATAAAATTTAGGCAAAAAAATACGGCTCAATGAGCCGCATTTCTTGAACTAGCTTGTATGCATCCTGCATATTTTAGTGTCCCGCTTCATCCCTAAAGAACATTCCTTTGTATATCCTAGTAATCCTTTGCTTTCCATTCATTGTCCATAATTGCAACTCTTCCTGAGTCACATCATCTTCCCTAAATATTTGTTACTTCTATAGTCCTTATATTCTTTAACTTTTCATCCCTAAAAAGGCTAAATCCATTTAATAAAGATTACATCCATTTACCAATCCGTTGATGATTTCCTATCAGCTAATCTTAATTCCTTTTTCCTTGTTATCATGACTTAACTTGAGTGCTTTGGTCTTCCTGACCTGTTTCGTCTTGATGTAGGTAATATTACGCTCATTTAAAAATTTTCGAACCCACAATAAATTATATATTTTAGAAATTAAAGTTGTAACAATCACAAAAAATACAAAAACCTAGCAAAATCAATAAGTAGAATATATTAACTAACTGTTTACACTATGTACTTTACTCAATATCTTACATCGATGTAAGATATATCTCACAAGAGCTTTAGCAAAAGTGACACTCTATGTAAATGAATTGTATATGAGGGTACTGATAACTGAAATGAGAGTAACAGGAAGGATTTATGTCAACTCATTGATTACAAATAGAAAAAACAATAAAAATGCCGAGTTATTTTTCGACATTAAGTTAAGTTTTACGTTTCATTTACAGAAAATTTCACTTGAATTCCAGGTGATTTTTATCGGCTAAAGGTTATTTATTATCATTCTTTTTTACGGTAATGGACCATTAATGATCCCGTAACAGTACCAATAGAAAGTTCTTGTATAAATTCGTAATCAACTTCTTTAAAAAACTGTTTATATTTATCTGTCGTGGCGTATACCGCAACACCTTCACTATCAGGGTGCTCTTCTAAAATTGTATTTACTGCCGCCAGCAGATAATGACCAAAACCGTGATGCTGATGCAAGGGGTGGATAGCAATAAACGATAACATATGAAATTTTTTCATCGGGACGGCATTAAATACGAGTTTTTCTTTCTCTATCATTT
>Ga0209396_1002681_pt1 | contig 18455 bp, 16 predicted proteins | sample GOMGulsemesocosm_6_FD_184638 | JGI IMG/M metagenome (GOLD analysis project Ga0209396, IMG submission 184638) | Methane-oxidizing microbial communities from mesocosms in the Gulf of Mexico - GOM8C Gulf of Mexico (SPAdes) (version 2) | ecosystem: Environmental > Aquatic > Marine > Cold seeps...
GTCCTGTTATACAAATTTTATGTGTAGATCTAATTCCCGAGGTAGTATGAAATTACTTATTGCAGGTTCAAATGGATATGTTGGAAGTCATGTAAGAGATCTATTCAAAGCTAAAGGTGTTGATGTTTATGTCTATAGCCGAGATGGTACTAGCGATAAATGTGACAATAGAAATATTTCAAGTAAAAATACTGAAATGCACGGGAGCTTTGATGTGGTCATTAATTGCGCCCGTGCACATTGGAAAAGATATACGCCTGAAGAGATTAGCCGGATTGAGAGAGATTTACTTTCAAATTTAAATCTTTTTGCGTCAGAAACTGCAAAAAAAATACATACGTCAGGTGTTTGGCTATTTGGTAATGCAAATGAAAAAGAGCTAAATGATTTCACCTTACGTCCTTTCGAGATGGTCAAAGATGACGAACAAACCATACATGATTCTTTATCTTTAAATTGGAATGTTGTTTATTGCCCGAGCATTATTTATGGTGGTAAGTCGTGCCAAATGCGCCGTATTATTGAAGGTTGGAAAAATTCAACTGTTACAGTGGCAATTCCTAGTACCGGTTATAATCAGTATGTTCATGTATTCGATGTGGCAGATTTTTATTATACATTAGTGTCCCAAAATAATATTCATCCACGCCAACACATCATTGCAGAAAGAAAAGGCTATACACCCGAGGCGTTTGCAGATCTACTTTATAAGAATTCAATTATTGAACGTGTTTGCAAAATCAGTTGGGACGAGTTTGAAATACATAATGGCTTTGGCGCTATAGATATTGAAAAACTTAATCTTAATTTACCAATTAGTCCATATTTCGCAGAAAAATACACAATTAACGAGTACTTCGAGCAATACACATAAATAACGGGGTAAGATACAAAGTATTAAAATTTATCTTTATGAGCTTGGTATAAACCATTATGACAAATCGACTCCCTCAGAAAACGTCCTCGACTATATCAACGCTTAGCGATCTTGCGAAGTTGGCTAATTATTCCCTCATGGACACGCTCAACAGTGATCCTGATGCGACAGAAAACGGAGCCGACCATGCGCCGCGACAAGTATTCACGGGTCATTATGTCCCCGTCAACCCTACGCCAATCAAAGACCCAGAGTATGTTGCGCACAGCAAAACCTTTTTTTCCGAGCTTGGCTTCGCCGACAGTATGGCAGAGTCCTCCGACTTCGTTCGCATGTTCTCCGGGGACATTTCTCAGGTTCCAGAGCCGATGCGCAAGGTAGGTTGGGCGAGTGGGTACGCACTTTCCATTTACGGCACTGAATACATCCAGCAATGCCCGTTCCAAACCGGCAACGGATATGGAGACGGTCGTGCAATTTCTGTGCTTGAGGCCGTCATCAACGGTCGACGCTGGGAAATGCAGCTGAAAGGTGGCGGCCGCACGCCATATTGCCGCGGCGCGGACGGTCGCGCTGTCTTGCGGTCTAGTATCCGTGAGTTCTTGGCTCAGGAACACATGCACGCACTGAGCGTACCCACATCACGGTCTTTGAGTTTGTACGTTTCAAAAACGGAGAAGGTAAAGCGACCGTGGTACTCGCAGGGCACGCGCTCGGAAAATCCCGACATGCTTATATCTGAAGCCGTCGCTATCTCGACACGTGTCGCACCGTCGTTCATCCGTGTAGGCCAACTCGAACTTTTCGCTCGCCGTACTCGTCAAAACGAACACCTGAACGCGATGGTGGAACTCGAGAAGATAGTGCTGCACTTGATTGATCGTGAGTACGCTGACGTTGTCGATAGGCAACTCACCACCTCAGAAAAAGTGGTGTTGCTGGCGCGTGAGTTTCGTAGCCGCCTCACGTTGCTGGTGGCGAATTGGATCCGCGTCGGCTTCTGTCAGGGTAACTTCAACAGCGACAACTGCGCAGTAGGTGGCTTTACACTTGATTATGGTCCCTTCGGATTCTGCGATGTGTTTAACCCGTATTATCAGCCTTGGACGGGTGGTGGTCGTCACTTTTCGTTCATGAACCAACCAAACGCAGCGCAAAGAAACTTCGACATGTTTTGTTCGGCGTTACGGCCGTTGCTGGCGTCGCATCAGGACTATTTGCTCGAGCTCGACGAGATTCAAAGTGGGTTTTCGAAAGTCATGCACACGCAAATGGAAACGATGTGGGCTGCGAAGCTGGGTCTTAGCACTTTGAACACAGCTTCTCACAAGGTTCTTTGCAACGTACTGTTTAGCGAGCTAGAAACGCTCATGATGCAAACTCCTGTCGATTACACTATCTTCTTCCGCGAGCTCTCGTCGATACCCGACGAAATTGGCCCGCTCAAGAAAAGCTTCTACAATAATTCGCCGGATGATACAGAGTCCAAAGAGATGGACAAGCGCTGGGCAGTGTGGCTCGAAAAATGGAAAACCCTCCTCAATAGCGCCTGTGATGCTAATGCTAGATCGCCCCGAACCATTGAGGAAATCTCTAGGCAGATGAAGCTCGTCAATCCAAAATACATTTTGCGAGAGTGGTTTGTTATGCCTGCTTATCAGCAAGCAACGACGGGAGATTACGCTCTAATCCGAGAGCTTCAGGACGTGATGACACAGCCATATGCAGAGCAGTCGAAGGACGTGGAGGACAAATACTATAGGTTGAAACCGCCTGAGTTCTTTGAGGTGGGTGGATTGTCACATCTTAGTTGTTCGTCGTGATTTTTTGGACTTAAAAAAGTAGTGCCAGAAACAACTTAATAGTGAAGGCTAGGTTTTTTTTGATAAAAGATGGCTAAACTGCGCCGTTTAGCTTTACGTTGGTGTTTATGAGAAAAGGAGACTCAAGTGGATATTCGAGAAGTTAAAGTCAGTGATGCTCAGTCTATGTTAGAACTGATGCTCTATCTGGATAGTGAAACACAATTTATGCTGCTTGAGTATGGAGAAAGGACTACTACGATAGAGCAACAAACTAAGATTATTGAATCATTTAGCGAAAGTCAGTCGCAGTCTATGTTTGTATTAGCGAACTCCTCGGGCATTAATGGTTTCATTGTTGGTATCGGCAATACTGCAAATCGAAATAAGCACTCAATGTATTGTGTTATAGGTATCAAGCAGAGTGCCTCTGGAAATGGCTATGGGAAGCAATTATTAGAGCATCTCGAATGCTGGGCTTCAGATCATGACTTTACGAGACTAGAGCTTACAGTTATGTGTCACAATGAGCCCGCGTATAATCTCTATTTATCTCGTGGTTTTGAGGTTGAGGGTGTCAAGCGACGCGCGATGAAAATCGATGGCCAGTATGTCGACGAGTTTTACATGTCCAAATTACTAGGAACCTAACAAGTTGCTCCAACACATGGCACTTTTGCTTTGCAAGTGTAGACATATGTTGGAGGCAGCTTAGCGAGGCGTAATGCGTAAAAGGAGAAAGGATGAAAAATCAAGGAAAGCTGTTCTTCTTCTGTGGCAAGGTGGGAGCGGGTAAGGCAACGAAATCCAAGGTCGTGGCTATCGAAAACGATGCTGTTTTAATATCGGAAGGTGAATGGTTGGCAGCTCACTTTCCGAATCAAATTCTGTCGTTTGATGACTACATCAAGTACGCTAACTTAATCAAACCGTTTATCAAAAATCATTTTCAAAGCCTTTTGAAAGTTGGGGTAAATGTTGTCATGGATTTTCCTGCAAACACGGTGAAGCAGAGGTTGTGGTTCTCGTCACTTTGTAATGAATTGGGATGTGACCACGAACTTTTGTATCTCAAAGATGGTTAAAGGTTGGAAGCGTTTCGGTGAACATGCGTGCCCACAAAGTATTACAAATGCTTACATTTTTTTGCCTGTATTTCTTAACTTAGAAGATATGATACCTATCCATCTTGTTAGTATTGAAAGCTGTTGTTTAAGATCTTGCTGCTGATACATTACTAAAATCATCGAGATCACAGAATATGGACTAAATTTTTAAAGCGAGCACCTGCTATAGAATGTTTTTGGTCGAAAGCTAGTTTTAGTTCAGTTTCGCCCCAAGTTCAAGCTAATAAATTTTAATATAGGAATAGGTAAAATGAAAATCAAGACCAAACAGTTCAAAAATAATCTTGCTTTAGGTTTGATAGCTATGGCTTTGACAGGTTGTGGTGGCAGTGGTGGTGGTTCTACGACTACAGTTACACCCGCTGAGCCACAGAAACCATATAAGCCAGAACATGCCATTAACCTTGATATTCTAAATTTAAATGATGGAGGTAATGTCGACACGGAGAAGGTTGAAAACACAGCCAGGTTAGTATCAGCTTTTTATGATCAGGTTATAAACAATATCTTTTCCGATCTTAATCTTCCAGAAGATCCAAGTATAGATAACCTAAGAAACTATATGGCAGGAAAAACTAACGATAGCCAAGATGCTTTATTCAGAAGTTACGTTATAAATAATACTTCCGTCCATATTGTAATGAAAAAAAATAGCCCAACAAATTTAGCCTCTAAGGATATTTTTGAAGATCAATCTAATCAGCTTGGTGATCGTTACTATGGTTTAGGTGGTTTTGTTTCGTTTGATAATGAAATGACATGTCTACTGATGCTTACGGGTGGTCACGAAAGTTTAAGATGTGGTAATGGAAGCTCAGCGATGGAACTTACTTATCGAAAACGACCATATGTGAATGATTTTGATTTAAAAATAAATGATTCAAGCTTTTCTTTTCCTAAAACCTCTGTCGAGTTTGATCCTAATACTCGTTCAGTTACCCTAAATACTAACAAAAAAGCAGCCTTGAATAGCGATAAGACCCTTAGTTGGGAACCTTAGCACTAGGATTTTGATATAATAACGCCTCCCATGTGGAGGTGTTTTTCGTTACTGAGCTCGTTAAAAAACCTTTATTAAAACCCAGAGTATTGCAGTCTGATATTTTGAAATAAAAGCGATTCCAATTTGTCCTTAAGTTGATATTTTTAGTCCTCATGTTATTACTAAGCCATTCCTATGTCCTATATACTTTACTAAGTCTCACAGGATCAATTATAAAAGCTAATCACACTTATTGGTTGAATCTATATTTAGAAAAGGTCGTATATGTATAAAAAACTTAGTTTAATTTTATGTGTTTTTGTATCACTCTTATTAGGAGGATGTGGAAGTGATCATGGGAATAGTAAAAATGATCCAGTGTTAGAAGACATAAAAATCACACCTCCTGCTATAACTATTCCTAAGGGAGCTTCTCTACCATTAAAGGCGACAGGGTATTATAGTGATGGTACAACAGCAGATATTACTCAATCTGTAGAATGGAATGTTAATGACGATGGGAAGGATATTATTAAGGTAGATAAGCTTCTTTATAATATCGTATCGGTAAAGGGGATCACTTCTGGTGACGCTGTTATCTCGGCAACAATGAATCGAACAGTAAGTTCTGAAGTAGCTCTAAAAGTTACTGATGCTAAATTAGTGCAATTAGAAATAAAGCAAGCATCTGTAGATGCCGATGCTAACATCGTTTTCCTTAATATACCTAAAACATATGAAGTTTTATTACATGCTATCGGAAAATATGATGATGGCAGTAATCTTGATCTTACTCCATATGTCACGTGGAAATCTGACAGCCCGAATGTTATTAATTTTGATAAGAATCTTTATAGTAGTTATTTAGTAGCAAGTGGAGAAGAGGTTGGTCACACAACTATGCGTGCTAAGTTTGAGGAAATTAGCTCATTTGTTTCTGTTGACATCACTGGTACTGAATTGACGAATATTAGAATTGAGCAACTGGGTTCATCAAACCATGATATTTCCGTAGCGGTAGGAAACACAGCCATATTAGCTGCAGTTGGTACATTTCAAGATGGTACTAGTCTTATTTTATCTAATAAAAAGCTCGCATGGAGCATCGATGATCAAGCTATAGCCGGAAGCTATAACTGGGGTCGTTATTTTCTTTTAACTGGGAAAACTGCAGGTAAAACTTTTATTAATGTAACACGTGATCAGATCAAAGATACACGAATCTTAACCGTGACTAATGCTGGTCTAGAAAAATTAGAGATTACTTCTGGTGGTAAAGAAGTGACATCTATGTCTATAACTGCTGGGGACGAGACACTATTGAGGGTCCGTGCGACATATGATGATGGAACTACTAGGCCTGTGTCTTTTTCTTCTTCACTTTATGTAGATAATCCTGATGCCGCCTATACAAGACAGCCAGTAGATGACTATTTTGAATTAATAGGAGTTAAAGCAGGCTCTACTACGAATCTTCTCGCAACATTCGGTGGTTTAAGCACTCCAACAGTAAGAATCGAAGTGGAAGAAAGAGAACAAGAATTTTCGGGTATAGAGATCACACCTAATGAAGCCATGTTATTTTTTGACAACACTCCATACATACAACCAACCGCGATAGGAATAAAAAGTAATGGTACTAAGATTGATATTTCAGATAGAGTCGAGTGGGTTTCTGAAAACCCAGAGATAGTGGATATGCATGGCGGTTATCTCTGGCCTAGTTCTACTAATTTTGGAACAACAACGGTCACAGCAAAAGCGGGGGATATAGTCAGTATTAATCCAATGACAGTTACTGTGGTATTGCCCAGAAATTAACTAGTCTCAGATAAGTTAAGCCATTGCTATTAGCCATTCTTTTCTGAATTGGTAATAGCGATGGTTATTTTGACCTGTCTTGTCTACGCATTTTTTTTGACTCTTTATCGCACTCTTCCAAATGTTGCCAAAACTGTTTATTCTTTTTAAGTAAATCAACCCATAAATGTTTAAACATATTCGCACCTTTGTTGAATTGTATCCATGCATACAAAGCGTTGTTGATTTGTATTTACGTGTACAAAGTATTGTTGAATTGCATCTATGTGTATGAAGTGTAGTAAAGTTATGCGTTTATGTGGGAAAATATTGAAAGGGAGCTATTAACTTAATCATCAGTCCAACCTTTATACCCAAGACGTTTTTTAATTACTCTGATAGGATAAATAGGAAGGACTTTTTAGTTTGGCGTTAACTTACATTTCCAAGTCTATAACGCTGATAATATCATCTTTATTAATGATACCTAAATAACGGCTATCGTTAGCAACATCTCGATTGTCACCTAAAACGATGTACTCATCATTTTTCAAATGCCATTCCCAACTATCATTTCGAATATCGAGAGGTACTATCTTTTGATTGAGAAGTTGAATGTTATAGCCAGTCTGCTTACCTTCCGAAAAGATAGTGTTATCATTAGTGCTATAAAGAGAATTCTTCTCTAAGCACTTTGAATTAATACATAGATTGTTATCAATGTAAGTTATGTAGTCGCCTGGTAAGCCTATTAACCGTGCTATGAACGCATTATCTTTCGACTTAAATAGCACAGACACAATATCGAATCGTTGTGGTTCTCTAAACTTATCAGCACCAATAATATCACCTACTTGAATAGTCGGTAGCATTGATGACGAAGGTATTTCGTAATATTCATAACGAATATAAGTATATATAAACGTGGCAAATAAAATCCCCACAATAAAGCTTATTACTTTTTTTTTCATAATATAGTTTCTTTGAATTACAGATTTATTTTTCGTAATATATATTATCTATAAATATTTTGATGTAAGTGATTGTCAACTATGTAACATTTCTCTTGAACAGATAACTTCAACAATCAAACTGAAGTAACTAAATCTGTTGTTGGATAGGAATATAATTAAACAACACTTTGTATATATAGATATAATTCAATAAAAGGTGCGAATATGTTTAAACGCGTATTGGGTGGGTTACTAAAAAAGAATAAACAGTTTTGGTAATATTTGGCAACATTTGGAAGAGTGCAATAAAGAGTCAAAAAATGCGAAAAGAAGGCCAGTTAAGGAGTTAACCCTGTATATGGGTTAACTCTATCGAATTAAAAAAAGCTACGTAACGTCCATAGCCTATGATTTGTTTTTATAATGGCCTGCTTTAAGTTTAATCTTTTTTCCACAGTGATTACACTTATAAATACTGCCATAAAATAATTTTTCAAACCAGTTTCGATTCACTTTTCTCATTGTTGAGTCTTTACAGCACTTCATGATTACTTTCCTGTAGAATATATCTAAACACATCAGGATTAATGCTAGCGCTAACATTAATGAAAATGACAGTTATTATCAAGCGTGGTTTTGTAAGAAATTGTAAGTAAATCAGGTGGTTATTCAGTTAAGTGGGGGTTTATATGTATAGCGATAGCTTTTGGTTATAAGGTTTTTATTAATTGGTGACCGTGTGGTCAGTATATGGACGTTATTAAATTTAAATTGTTACATTTCAGATTCTTATAGGTAAATAAAAGCCTCCATAGGGAGGCCTTTAATTACATGTTTTTCAACAAGTTAAAATACGCTTGTATCTTGGAACAAGCCTACTTTAAGATCTTTTGCAGTATAAATTACTTTACCATCTACAAGCATTTCAGCGTCAGCAATACCCATTACCAAACGACGAAGTACAACACGCTTCATGACAATTTTATAAGTCACTTTTTTATTTGTTGGTAATACTTGACCTGTGAATTTAACTTCACCTACACCCAGTGCACGTCCTTTACCTTTAGCGCCATTCCAACCTAGGAAGAAGCCAACTAATTGCCACATTGCATCTAGGCCTAAGCAGCCTGGCATAACAGGATCACTGTCGAAGTGACAGTCGAAAAACCATAAATCAGGAGTAATATCGAGTTCTGCAATGATTTCGCCTTTACCGAATTCACCGCTTGTACTATCAATGTTTAGAATGCGATCCATCATTAGCATATTGTCTTTTGGAAGACGAATCTCAGAATCAAATAACTCACCGTTACCACATTTAACTAAATCTTCTTTATCGAAGCTGTTACGCTCTGTTGCTGACATAGGTACCACTTGAACCTCTAATTCATTTATCATAATAATATCCTTGTTATTTCGGAGCTATCTTAGCGTACATATGTACGCCTAACAAGTCCAATCAGTTGTTACGTCCCTGTTTAAAGGTTATTCTAGCGTACAATTGTTTAAGTTTGGTTACAAAAACAGATTCATCGTCTTCTAATTTTTCATCAATCTCTTCGGCGAGTTTCTGAATTATACTATAGATCCCTTCATCTTCATCAAGGTCACCAGCTTTGATATCCATTAACAGCTCTATGGCTTGGTCAATGTGCGTAATAGGATAGATTGCCAGTTGATTATCGTTCACTGCTGTTATGAGCTTATCACTTAAATTCAAATTTACAATATTAGCCGCAGGAATCAAAACGCCCATATTGGTTTGTCCGTTCAATTCACAGATACGCAGGAAACCTTCCAGCTTTTCGTTAATCCCACCAACTGCAAGCACAGTACCAAATTGGTCGATTGCACCGGTAACAGCGAGGTGTTGCGCAATCGGCTTCTGCGCGAGTACAGATAGTAATGCGCAGGTACCAGCTAATGCGGCGCTATCACCATCAATTTCGCCATAGGATTGTTCAAAGACTAAATTGGCACTAATAGGAAGTGGCATTGGTTTAGCAAACGTGTGTGTAAAAAAGCCCTGAATAATCATCATAGATTTAGCATGTATATTACCCGCTAACTCGGCTTTGCGTTCAACGTCTGAGATATCACCGTCACCATTTAAATGTCCTGTTGCTGTAATACGAATAGGTTCACCAAAGCTTTCAGGGTGACCATCTATCTCAAGAACAGATAAACCGTTTATTTGACCTATTCTAGCGCCATTGGTTTCTAAGATAACTTGTTTTTCGATAATACCTTCGTTACTCAGTCTAATGTGCGAATTTAACGCTTCATGTTGCAGTATTAACACGGTATTTAAGGTATCACGGTCAATCATGTCTAACTTTTGTTCAGAGGCAACATGATGGCAATAGCTCAACAATGTCATTAATTTTGATTCATTTAAGCTAAGGTAGTTATTATGTTCACACCAACGACTGCTTAGTTGAAGTAGACGTGTTAGCCCACTTGAAGACAAGGGAAGTAACTGAGACTCAGTAATTAATGATTTAATATAACCGATGTATTTTTCGATATTTTGATCTGTGACATTAAACTCAGCAGGAAAGTCGATAAATGAATTTGTAATACTCGTCAGTTCTCTATCACCTTCAGCTAATTGGCTAATGGCAAGTCGGTCACCGAGTAAAATGACTTTTACATCGATTGGCGCTGGATCTGGTTTTAATTCTGTTTGTACTGCTTGGTTACTTGAGCGCCAATCCAATTTACCTTGTTTGATTACTGCTTTTAATTGAAACCATAGGTCAGGATTGTTAATTAACTCATCAATCTTGATTAGGATATAACCACCATGCGCTTGGTGTATTAGTCCTGGCGTTAATTGAGCGACATTACTGCTGTAACTGCCGTTTGTATAAAGCGTGTCTTGATTACCAAATAAAGTAGTTTGGGTAAGGTTATTTGCATCAACGAGATTCGGTGTTGCAGTCTCGCCATTGGTAATGATTTTAAATGCCTGTTCAACATTAAACTCATTGAGGTTCAATAACAGCGGAACAAGACTCGGGTAGGGCTTAATGATACACGAGTTTAACTGTTCGTCCGCACATTTACCTGTCGTAATAATGTTGTCAATAACTTGCTTGAACAAGACTGTTTTGTCTCGCCAAATTTCAAACGCATGTGCACGTCCTATTTTTGTTACATCTTCGATATAACAAATGGATTTAGCACGTTTAGTCGACATAGAGGACAACATATCTGAAAAGGATTTAGTATGTTCAAAGCCTTCAAAATCGGTTGCTACAAGTAGTTTAGCGCTTACTGTATTGTGGAATAATGTGAAGAGTCGATTATTTTGAGGATATAACTGGTCTCGCTTTACTGTATCAAACTCATCGAGTTTACAGCGCGAACCTAGATCAAAGGCAGGGACTAATTTATCAGCAACAATTTTCTCAATTAACAAGGCTATCACTCATTGGAAGGTAGATAGTTAAATTATATGAGATTGTCGTATAAACAGATAGGATTATTCACATGTTGTCATGAATTGATGGTTTAAAGCGGAATTAATAACCAGAACTGACGGTGTTAACAAAAATGGTCATCATTTTATAAGTGGTTATATTTACGATTATAGTCCAAAACTAACCCCATAAAATGTGTATAAGCTGATACACATTAGGGGTTAGCAGGACGCTTGATTAATGTTCTCTGATTACCACATTAGGTCATCAGGGATCTGGAAATCAGCATATGGGTCGTCTTCTTCAACTTCCGTTGCGGTGTTTTCATTCAGTACCAGTACGTATGCTTCATCAACGGCTCTAATTTTGTCGATAGCAATACTCGGCATAACATAAGACTTACCTTCAAGCACACATAAGCCAATTTGACCTTTGGTTAATGCGTTATAGCTTGGTTGATCGACAGATAGTGTCTTAACCTTGTTATCAAGCACGTAGTTAAACGACAACTCACCAGCGAAATCGGTGATGTGAAGTTGTTGAATCATTTGCTTCACTTTACCATGCTCGGACTTAAGCTCAATTTTTTCTTGGATCACTTTATTTCGATCTGCATCTAACTGTGCTTGAGCTTCTTTTTGGGCTTTAATATCATCTTGTAGGCTCGTGTCTGCACTTGCCTGATTTTTGCGTACGGCTTTATTTTTCTTGTTTTTTTCTTTGCGGATTTTTTTCGCTTTTTTCTCATCGCCTAAACCGGCCTTTAAAAGCTGTTCTTGTAGTGATGCCATGGTTATGAATTCCTGTAGTTTTCGTTTATGCGCGGATCATAGCAGTGTTAACTTTAATTCGCTAGATCCAAACACGGATAGACATTGTCATTGATTTTAGTGATCAAAAAAGGCGGTGATTAGCCGCCTTTTTAATATCAAATTAGGTAGTAAGCGTGTTTATTGCTCGATACCTGTAATTAACCATGGTGCATTTTCTTGTGTCAGGTTACGTTCTAAATGCCACACTTCGTTGATGTCTGCTTCTACATCTTCATGGCTATCACGGTAGCGACCACTAAATTTAACACTTACTTGCGAAAGTGATGCTGTAGATTCTGCACGAACTAACTCTGCGTCAAGGAACATTACTTCTGTATGTTGCTCGCCTTCAAGTTCTTTACGTTGTACACGTAATTCGTTGTATAGCTCGATGGATACGTATTCTTGGATTGTTTCTAAATCATTTTCATTCCAAGCTTTCTGTAGTGTTTTATAATGACTACGCGCACCTGTTAAGAAATTCGTTAGATCAAAGTCTGCAGGTAGGTTAAATGGCACCTCATTGCTTGAACCAGAAAAACCGCCTTGGCTTGCAGTGTTAAACGTTGCATCCGTTGGCGCTTCTTGTCTAAATGCTGGCCCCGATGCTGTTTGCGGTGAGCCTTGTTGCGATGCTGCTTTTGCGCGCATCATGCCTTTGAATAGGCGGAATAATAAGAAGGCAACACCGGCCATGATAATCATGTCCATGAATTGGAAACCTTCAAAAGCACCACCAAACATTGATGCGATTAAGCCACCAACGAGTAGGCCGCCTAGCATACCGCCTAGCATGCCTTTTTTGCTCATTCCTTGTTTAGCAGGTGTAGCAGCCGCAGGTGTTTGTTTTTGTGGTGCTGTCTTGTAGCTCTTGCCAAAAGACTTACTACCACCGAATTTTTTAGCGTGTACTTCAGGCGCCGCTAATGAGAAAGCGAATACCATCATTAGAACAGTTAAAATATTTTTCATTATATCCCTTCAATTAATACAAATGTCGTACGCGTATTTTACGTAACTGCATCATAGCAATGGTGTCGCGGGCGTCAATTGCCTTTGGTTACTATTTACACTAGTTGACATAAAATGTCGGTAAAATTATTTTATTTAATTAATAAAGTGATCTGTGTGGGGTTTATTTATTCTGGATATAGAATACTTGGTTATAATAAAAAGGAGTGGAACACTCATTACAATGAATATATAGCGAATAGTATGAAAGCAAATTTGAGAGAGATGAATTTTGATACTAGCGAAAATAATAGTAATGGTCGGTTTATCGGTCTCATTAGGTGTATATGCTAATGAGACCGATATCAAAACGACAACCCCCGAGATTAAACCCTTTGTAGTTGGTGGTGGTGATGGGAAAGCATCAGAATTACCCTGGCAGGTATATCTAGAGATAGAAAAGGGCGGTACCACCTATGCTTGTGGTGGTACGTTAGTGACTGATAGGTGGGTTGTCACCGCTGCTCATTGCATAAATAGATTTGAGAGTAGTTCAGTGTTTAGTCCTGTTCATGCAGACCAACTCACCGTATACTCCGGTGGGATAGATCGGTCATTGAAGGATGACATGTCGAATAATAGTGTTATACAGGTCGTTGCTAATCCACTATATGATCATTCAACTCACACTGGGGATATCGCGTTACTTCAATTATCTAAACCTGTAGAGCTACCTGCACAAGCAATTAGGTTAATGGACGACGCATTGCAAGTGGATGCGGACTTAGAATTTGATCATGGCGTTAGGAATAATGTGGTCTTATCCGGTTGGGGACGTACATCCACCGATGGTATAAAAAGTACGAACATTTTGCAAAAAATAGTGCTTGATGGCACCGATGATGATAGCTGCGCTCTCGCTTGGGGCTGGTCGGGTTTTGAAACAAGTTTTATTTGTGCAAACGCATATAATAAAGGCTCTTGCAGTGGCGATTCTGGCGGTCCGCTCATATGGCAAGATAAAAATGCGATAAGCGATAATGATCGAGGTTACCGATTAGCAGGTGTCGTAAGCTTTGGCAATGCACAACAATGTGCTTTAAATTCATTACCTGATGTTTACACCCAAGTTAGCAGCGTTTATGACTGGATTGTAGATGAAATTAACAAAACGTGTGTATATACAGAACCGGAGTCTTCTTTTACACAAGATATATTTATGGTTGAAGCGGCACCGCTGCTACAAAGTAAACAAGGTGGCGGGATAGGTTATTCATTTCTATTTATATTAACGAGTTTACTGCTATATCGTCGAAGAAACTAAAATTGAGAATATCTCTATCTAATAGGCCTATACTTACGCTATAAGATATTTATCTAGGGTGTAAGTATGGTTAACCTAAAGCTGAATCTTAACCGCCTATCAATTTGTTTCATTCTTGTCATCCTATGGTCTAAACCTGTTCTTCCTCAACCTTACGCTATGCCCATACTTGGTTCAAGGCTGATTGGTCAGCCGATACAATATACAGTGAAAGTGGGGGATTATTTTCATGCGATTGCGGAGCAATACAATGTCGGTATGATGGCGTTAATGGCATCGAATCCGACTGTTGATCCCTTTTTGCCCCGACCAGGGACTGTGCTTGATCTTCCAACCAGCATGCTGTTGCCTGACGCGCCATATAAAGGGATAGTGATTAACTTACCTGAGCTCAGGTTGTACTACTTTCCGCAAGATAAAAACATCGTGCACGTATTTCCCGTTGGTATTGGGCGGGAAGGGCGTAAGACACCACAAATGAACAGCTTTGTTAAAGCAAAGGTCAAAGATCCTATCTGGACTCCAACGCCCTCTACGCGTGCTGAGTATCTAGAAAAGTTTAAAACTGTGTTACCTCGTTATGTTGAGGCTGGTGAACATAATCCATTGGGGCGTTTCGCCTTGCAACTTGCTTATGGGCAAAGTAACTATCTTATACATGGCACGAATCAAAGTTTTGGCATTGGGATGAGGATAAGTGCGGGTTGTATTAGAATGAATCCAGATGACATTGAGTTGTTATATGCTCGCGTAGTGGTAAATGAACCTGTGAGGATAATAAATAAACCAGTTAAATTCGCGGTTGAACCGAATGGTCAGTATTTAGTTGAAGTGCATACCCCTTTGTCTTCTGAAACATTGGATGAAGATTTTAACATGACTGAGGTTCTTGATAGATTTGAAGATCATAAGCTTAATGAAGAGGCCCTCAATAATGCGTTACTGCTACATTACGGGTTACCTGTTAATGTCAGTATTTAATACGAGGTGAATTGTTAATAAAGGGAAATAGGTCAACGCTCACTATTGCTAACCTATCCAATGTATCGACCACAACAAAAAACAATGTTGTTAATTATTTGCTATAAGATGCGGCGATGTTATCGATGCGTGAGTTCGCTCGTTGTGCTTCTTCCGAAGCTTGTAGAGCCGCTGCTGCGTTAGATCCAATGTCAGACTTCATACTTCCTTGTTCAGATTCTAACACTTTCACTTGGGAGGTTAATTTACTGACTTGAGATGTCAAACTACCAACACTATTTTCTAGGTCGGCGTTATTTGCACAACCTCCAATGAGTGCTGAACTTACAATCAATCCAGCAATAAGTAATTTACTGTTCATGAAATACCTCTGTTTGTTAGCTTCGGAACATGCATACAACATTTTCCACTATCAGAGTTAAGTATGTCAGAGGTTAGATAATTTTCCACTTAACACTCTATTGTTTTTCCAATTAACAAATATTTATATATTATTTATAATTTCAACTGCCTCTGTTCATGTACTATTTTAATAGTTAAATTAGTTATATATGTCTATGATGACATCTAGTTTATTGATATCTGAAGGAGGTGGACGACTATCAAGTATTTAACAGGGATTGTTATAACTACAAATTTATTCATGGCTCATCATGTAATAGCTAAAGACTATTATTTTACTTTTCCGCATGAATTAGCCTATTTTAGCTCAGAAAAGCAAAAAGAAGATCAGATTGATGCGTGTTTGTCATCGAATGTGACCTCTGCAGAGGGAACTATGACGGTTGAAGTGCTAAGAGAGTTTTGTAATGAGGTTCAACCTAACCCGCTTAATCAGCGTATGGAGTTAGAAAAAAGCGCAGACAACAACCCATTTGCTTTGATTCCGTATAAACCAAACTATATATTGCCTGTTACATATTCGCAGGGAAGCAATGACCCTTATAAAAGCAATAATAAGGAATATGATTTTGATGATGTAGAAATCCAATTCCAAGTTTCATTAAAGTATATCGTCGCTGAGGACGTTATAAAGTCCGGGTTTGACGTGCTGCTTGCCTTTACTTCTGTGAGCTGGTGGCAAGGGTATAACTCCGACAGTTCATCACCATTTAGAGAAACAAATTATGAACCTGAGATGATATTTCAATATAGTGAACCTTGGGATTTGTTTGGATTACCTGTAGCTATCACTGCGCTTTCTTTAAATCATCAATCTAATGGTCAATCTGGCAGTTTGTCTCGAAGTTGGAACCGTATCATAGGGACGATAGCATTCGCTCATGATGATGTTGTTTGGGCTGTTCGTGGCTGGTGGCGTGTACCTGAAGACGAGAAACTAACTCCGGATTCATCACAAGGTGATGATAACCCCGATATCGAAAAATATTTAGGTTATGGCGATTTAAATATGGTTTGGAAACTACCTTATAGTAATAGTTTGGATTTTAAATTACGAAATAATCTAAGATCGGATAATAAAGGTTCGATACAAGTAGGCTGGTCATTTCCGTTGAGTAAACATTTATTTGGTTATGTCGAGTATTTTAATGGCTACGGCGAAAGCCTTATATATTATGATCAACACGTTTCGAGAATTGGTGTCGGTTTTAGATTAACGAACTGGTTATAATTTGGGAATGGAGTGAGCAAGATGTTCTATATCTCGATGCAAAAGTGATTCATCGGCTAAGTTTAACTGAACTAAACGACGAAGTTCTGAAATACTATTAATATCAATTCTCGTACAACGTAACCCTAAAACATGTTCTTCATTATGAACTAGAATGGCTTCCATAATGATGACTTGTTCTTGGGTTAGGCTGATTGACAGTGTCATTAGCTGATTAATATTGAACTTTACATTTCTTGGTCTGGTACAGGATAGTCCACGTAAAGATAAATCGATTACATTTGTTGACCATTGATGCCCATTACAAGTTAACATGGCATTATGATCAAATAGTATTCGTTGAAAGTGACGCTTATTATTCATAATACTATCCTTAATAATTCTCCTGTATAACTTAATACTTTAGAGCAAAATGATTCATTTTGCTGAATTTTTAGTACTAATTACGTATCTAATATGATTTTATCATAGCCCCATTTGAGTTGGAGCCAATGAAGTGTCGCGTTTCCTGTTTTTTTTCATATATCATCGTTTATTAAGTCTATAACAGCTTGTTTGTTTAAAAAGATCAAGGTATATATGTGAAGATATGTCATGAAGTATATGGCGTAAAGTAACTATTTTATTAAATACAATTAAGCCTGATGTTGATTTGAGTATAATAAATGAACGAAAAGGGTTTATATTGTCTTATTTCACTCTAATCGTACATATTTATTAATATAAGGATAATTTCCAATTTGTTACTGTCGGACTATAAAGTAAATAAATAACAATAATGAGAGGTTATTCGTATGAACAAACATTTATTCGCGGCTATTTTTAGTGCTAGTACATTTATTTCTACAGGTGTGATGGCGGCAGATGTCGATTTTCCTCATTTAGAAACCACAGGTATGGGTGAAGTGATTGCTAAGCCAGACATGGCCGTATTCTCTGTCCAAGTATCTGAAACGCGTAAAACAGCAAAAGAAGCAAAAGAAGTTGTCGATAATGCAATTGCTGCATTTAATGGGCGCTTGAAAAACGAAGGGGTGGCACGTACGGATATTGAAAGTTCTAACATTTCACTTCGTCCTGAGTATCGCTACAAGAGAGATCAGGAACCTAAACTTATAGGGTATCAGGCAAGTAGACAGGTGACAGTAACTGTCAGAGATTTAAATAAACTTAATAATTATTTGGATGGTGCGCTTGGCGATGGTATTAATAACATTAATAATATTCAACTGAAAGTAAGTAACGAGCCTAAATTTATAGAACTAGCACGACAAGCTGCAATCTTAGATGCAAAAGAAAAAGCACAGTCACTTGCGAAAGGGTTTGATGAAAAGGTTGATGGTGTTTGGAAAATCACTTACCGCTCATCACAACCTCGTCCAATGTTAATGAGGTCTATGCTTCTTGGCGCAGCAGCAGATGTAGAATCATCTTATCAAGATGATAAAATTATTATTCGAGACCAAGTTGATGTGGTATTTCGCCTCGAAGATTAATTAGCTATTCAGAGTAACAACTTTATTTAGCTTAGGATAGACTCGTTTATCCTCGATTAAATGAGTGTTACTAGCCGTCAGTCTCGATTTATGGCTGACGGTTATATCGTCTAGTCTTTATAAATAAACGTCCTATTATTGACGCAAGTAACATCTAGGTCATTTAGCTTCGAGGGGTCTCCAACAAAGGTTTTGATATTTTGCTTAATACAGTCCCCATCTTCAGAAAATAGAACAACATGATCAAGCGTATCATCTATAATAACCCGGCTGTTTGCAAAATCTTTTTTGA
>Ga0209396_1002685_pt1 | contig 18442 bp, 14 predicted proteins | sample GOMGulsemesocosm_6_FD_184638 | JGI IMG/M metagenome (GOLD analysis project Ga0209396, IMG submission 184638) | Methane-oxidizing microbial communities from mesocosms in the Gulf of Mexico - GOM8C Gulf of Mexico (SPAdes) (version 2) | ecosystem: Environmental > Aquatic > Marine > Cold seeps...
CGATTACGATCACTGGGAATTTACGTTTCTCTAGCGCTTCTTTTAAACGCCAGTAAATAATTGGGTGCTGCTCGGGTAGGTTAGAACCCCACGCCATTAAGCATTCGGTATGTTCAAAATCGTCGTAGCAACCAGGAGGGCCATCACTACCGAACGAGCGCTTGTAGCCCGATACTGCCGACGCCATACAAAGCGTGGTATTACCGTCGTAGTTATTACTGCCAATACAACCACGGGCTAGTTTGCCCAAGGTATAAAATTCTTCGGTTAATAACTGGCCTGTGGAAACAATGGCGAAGCTGTCTTTACCGTGGGCTTCTTGGATGCGCTGAATTTCGCTGCCCATGTGATCAAGGGTGCTATCCCAATCAGATGGCTGCCATGCATCGTAAGGTGCTTTACGCATCAGCGGCTTGTCGCCACGACCAGAGGCATCGAACAACTCATGCTCGAAAATACCTTTAATGCACAACTTGCCACGGTTTACGTCGGCGTTGGCATTACCACGGCTTGCAACCGCTTTGCCTTCTTCGTTTAAGCCAACTTCGATAGAACAACCGGTAGAGCAGTAACCACAGGTGGTGTATTTCCACTGATGAATATTCTTATCCGCAATGCGGATAGGATTCTGTTCCTTACGGCCGAAGATCTTGCTAATGGATAGCTTGTTGCCAAGTTTCTTTTTACCAGAAAACATGAGTTGGGAGCCTCTCTCTTTGCGTTTGCACCATTACTGCGCAGCTACGCCAAGCTCTGCTCTAGAAAAGAACATACTTGATCGTGCCAGTAAGGTATTTAGCGCTTTATAATAATATTAAAAGAGGTAGAGCAATCTTTGGGCCAATTGAGCCAAAGGCTTATTCTACGTGACGTGGTGCAGATGTACCGCAGATAAACGCAATGAATTTGAAAAGACTCATGAAATGAACTGATAAATCATGTAAAGTGCCCGCGCTTTTATAGCGCATTCTTAAGGACAAGGAACTCATTGATGAGACTTTTAAAGACACTCCCACTTGCTTTAATCAGCTTAATTCTTACTTTTTCATTACTTTCTTATGCTCGCCTAAGCCAAGCAGAATATGCTCAGGTCAACGGTATTGATCTCTACTACGAAATTCACGGTTCAGGTACACCTCTCGTACTTTTACACGGTGGTTATGTCGATTCTGATATGTGGCGCATTGAAACTGCCATGCTTTCACATCACTACCAGGTTATTGAAATTGATAGCCGTGGTCACGGTCGTAGTACCGATGGCACAGTGCCCATTACTTATGAGCTAATGACCCGCGATACTCTCGCTTTATTAGATCAGTTGAATATCGATAACGCCCATTTTGTTGGCTGGAGTGACGGTGCGGTTATCGCTGCGCGAGTGGCTGCTTTTTACCCTGAACGCATGAACAAGTTAGTATTGATTGGCTCTGCTTTTGGTAGTGATACTTATGTTTCTACTTTTTCTACCGTATTAAATAGTGAAGCGCTTTTCACCCGCTTTGCCGACATCACCTTTGGTTTGAAATATAAAGCGGTTAGCTCAACCCCTGACCATTGGCCAGTATTCAGAGATAAACTGTATGACTTGTGGAAAACACCGTGTTATTTGCCGACGATCCCTGGTCAAGATTGCTTAGCACCTTTGGCTAGAATCAATAGCGATACGCTGGTTTTGGTGGGTTCAAACGAAATTATTGAATTTACTCATACCGAAGAAATCGTTGCAGAAATTGCCGGGGCTGAATTAGAAGTGGTGCGCTTTGCTGGGCATTTCTTGCCACAGATTCGTCCGATTAAAACCGGTAATACAATTATTAATTTTATTCAGTAAAAAGAAATCTGTAGCCAGCTATTTTCATTGAATTTAGCTGGTAGATTAGAACAGTTCTATATCGTCCTCTTCATCTACTCGCTTACGTGAGTTTTCTTCCGCCAACACTAATTCTTTTAATTCAAATAATTCTTGTTCGTTTAATGCCGTAATCTCTAGTGTTTGGAACGTTCTTTTAAGCGCTTGATTGGCTTGAAAACATTGCGAGTGGGCCGCTCCGTCACCCGGCACGGTCATTCCATTAATGCCAAAAACTGCTTTATCACAATAAATACAATTCATAGAACTCCGTTTATTTTTCTTATTTGATACCTACTCCCTATACGTTAACTCTAACTCAATTTTAACATATCGAAAGTATTAGTAGCCAATCGCTACTAATAATTTCAATAGGTTACCAAATACTATTTTTCGGTTACTTCTCAAACAAAGCTTTAATTGGCAATAAATCATCATACTCAGGCTGAGTCTTCATCGCTTTTGCTTGGAAGGTTTTCATCATATCGTTCGGGCGGAACATGCCTGCTTGCCAAGTCGCCATGTACTTCAAGCTATCCGCGACGCTATGATCGCGGCTGTAATTGAGCATTTCTTTACAGCCGGTAACCGCGAGTGGTGAGTTGCCAGCGATTTGAGCAGCGATTTCCATCACACCCACCAACATGCTTTCTTGATCGTCATAGACTTTATTCACTAATCCAAATTGCTGCGCTTCGATTGCGGAGAACTTACGACCCGTGAAAGCCAATTCTTTTACGATGCCCGCAGGAATCAACTTAGGTAGACGCTGTAAAGTGCCTACATCGGCGGTCATGCCCAGTTCTGTCTCTTTAATGGTGAAGTACGCATCATTCGTGCAATAACGGCTGTCAGCGGCGCAGACGAGGTCTAAAGCACCACCGATGCAGCCGCCTTGAATCGCGGTTAAGACCGGTAAGCGGATTTCTTCTAGTGAGCTGAGGGTAGCTTGTAACTGTAGTACTAGACGACGTATGCCTTCGGCAACTCGTGATGGGTCTTTGGCTTGTGGCATGGTAGAGCCATCACTAAAGACGCCTAGATCCATACCTGCCGAGAAGTGCTTGCCAGTAGAGGAGATAACAATCACGCGGGCATCAGTGAGGCTTTCGATATCGCGCATGCATAAGGGCAATTCAACCCAGAAGGCCTTATTCATTGAGTTCATCGCTTCTGGGCGAGAGAACTGTACGTGTGCGATGTGATCGCTGACGGTAACGTTAAAGCTTTTGTACTCAGGTAATAAATCTAGTGGCAAGGTCATGATGGCATCTCAACTTTTAATGAATCCAATGTTTACACTGGAAACATTAAAGCAGAAAGCAATTTTTAACAAGCCCGCTATAAGAGGCCACTCACCGCTAAGACTCGGACTCGTTCGTTATCACTGAAGTCTCTTGCCAATATCGACTCAATTTCAATCTGCCGATCTTGCTCGCTAAGACTAGAGTCTTGCAGGGTTGTATAGGCTTCTTTAAAGCTATTAACCCTCTGCTGCCAAGCATCTCGGCTTTGATCTAGAGCGGCTAACTCTTGCGCAGCCTCTTCACCTAAAGATTGAGCTCGCATTTGATAGATAGCTTCCGCTGATTGCCCTTCTGTTTTCATTACCTGGGCTTGCTCGTAAACTTTAGCTGGGGCCATCGCATTATTACGGCTCGCTCTTATGTCTTCTGGTAACGTTGCTTCGAGTGCTGAAACCTGCTGCTGCTTTTGCTCTGCGCTTAAGTCGGTATTCTGCTGAATGGTTAAATGCTCTAGCATAAACTGATCATAATCGGCCTCTGCTGAAAATAACGCTTCGCTCTCGTTTGGGCTGAAATATTCTTGCTGTATCGCGGCGAGTATTTCTTTTTGTAAGCGAATATTCTCTATTTCTGTAAGGCTTGCATCTGGGGTTTGTTGTTCGAGATTGGCTAATTCGACCTTGTAATCGATGAAACGTTTTAGCGTCTCATAACCTTGCTCTAAAGCAGGCGAGGATAATTGTTGAGCCAGAGCGGATTGGATGCGTAATAAAATATCTTCAAGCTCTTCTTCGCCCATGGCGGATAAGTATATTTCAAAGAAATCTTTTAACTCCATACCAACAATCAAGTTACCATCGGCATCTAATGGCAGCGCAATTTCTAAATCAATACCAATTAAACTTTTAGGCAATGATTTGGTAATAACTAATGCCGCTTTATCAATTGTATTGGCTTGCTTATACGCATTAAAGTTGATTGTTAATATCGTAGAAAATTGCTCTGACATTTCTGGCTTAATAACGGTCGTTTTCTGGCCTGCTAAAAAATAGACAACCGATAACGAAGCAAATAATACACAGGGTATTAATAAATTTTTATTATTCATAAACCTTTCTCAATCAGCTCAAACTTTTAATACTTTCAACTAATACTTTCAACTAAAAAACTCTATTGCACAGAGATGCAATAGAGTTCTTAGTTAGACCTTTATTTTAGATAGTAATCTAAATAAATAATATTAAAGGCCTAACTTCTTCAAACGGTTTGCGTGATTTTTAAATACTGTTTTTGGATTAGTATCCAATAAAGAAACAATACCCAATACGTGATTGTTAATATCAATGTGATTCATGATGTAGTCATCACGTAGTATACGACCAAAGTGATTCGAACATACCCCGGTAATACCGTCGCTTGGAGCACCTTCAAATGCTAGCGATGTAGTACCAAACATAAGGTCTGAAATATCGACACCGGTTGTTACTGGTGCAGCACCACCCCAAGAAAACAATTCAATATCATGACCATTAACCGTTACTGAATTAGGACCTTCACCGCATTCTTCAGCTGGCAAACCTAATGGAAAATCCACATTAAACTCAGCAGCGCCTGCAGCATTAAACTCGCCCAACATAGCGTACAAGTCTGATTCGCTGGCTTTATTATCTGACAGTAGGTTAACTAAGTTACCCATCGCATCACCAACAGCAGCAAACATCTGTCCTTGAACGGAATCTTCTGGTGCTATATCCGTTAGTAGATCTGCAATCGGTGAACCTGTGTGGGGAGTCGACATAGTCGTCACAGACGCAACAAGATCAGGACGCACTGTCATGACATAGCGTGAGGTTACACCACCTTGGCTATGACCCATTAAATTGAACTTAGAAATCTTACCGCCTGAGCTCGCTTTAATTTCTTCTAGTTGTGCAATTAGGTGCTCACCACGATCAACAGAACTATCAAACGCATTAATTTTTGGTACAAAAACTTTACCGCCACGAGATTCAATCGCAGAAGGTATTTGATACCAATAATCAATACCAGCAATAGTATCAAAAGCAAAAATACCAGGGACTAAAACAATGGGATGTTTTGTTTTTGTATACTTAAAGTAGTTACTAAACCAACCCGCTTGAGTCGGAGCAGCCAGAGTCATAGTTGCAATAGCAGCAATCAATATTTTTTTCATAATCGACCTTCAATTTTGTTTTTATTAGTAAGAAGTACAATTGCAGAATAGGTCGAGGTAATAGATGTCACTTGTACGAATTGATTAACCTTGCTACCTTTAAAAAATAATTACAAAACATCGAAACATCTACTCTGAGAAAAAATAATGGCTGATGAAAAATCCCCCTCACTACTTTATTTGTGGGATAAGCGAACCCTTTATATTGGCCCGTTACTTGAACCTCTCAATTTATCTCAGGGTGCGGCAACCCTACTAGTTTCACTGGATAAGCCAGTTTCCTTTAAATTAAAAGGCGAAGAAGAAAGTATCGAATGCATGAGCTTGCTTTTACCCGCTGGCCTGTCGGTAACGATTGATACCGGTGATGCTATCATCGCTAATTGTAATCTCGATCCTTTAGGTGCTGACTTCTCAGGCCTGACTCATTTAATGCAGCAGGAAAAAGGTAAAATAAGCTACGACCTCAAGCAATACGCGGACTTCAGACAATCCTACCGCTCTATGTATGAGCAGCAATTGGATTCTGAAGCAGCCTATAACTTGCTCGAAGAATTGCTTGAAAATAGGTTTAGCCAATTTTACCCAAATCACGCCATCGATAGCCGTGTGGCGAAAGTGGTGGAGAAAATTAAGCAAACAGCTGATGATAATTTGTCGGTAGATGATCTCGCGAGCCTAGTGAACTTATCAGTTCCACGCTTGGTGCAGATTTTCAAGAAGCAAACGGGTGTGCCGATGCGCCGTTATCGCTTATGGCATCGGTTATTTGTTACGGCTGTAAGAATGGGACAAGGCGATAGCCTGACGGTAGCGGCACTTACAGCCGGTTTCACCGACTCTGCACACTTTTCTCATACTTTTAAGTCCATGCTGGGCATGACCGCTTCCGCAATGCTGATGCAGCCTAATAGCATCAACATTGTTGCTCCAAAGCCTAATTAGACCGCTTCTGATTCTTTATTGGATTCTTTATTCAAATCTTCATTTATTTCTTTTACTGCCGGTGGTACTGGGGACAAGTACCCCACCACCAGCAATAATGCGCCCACTACAATAAATGAGATTATTCGCTCAATAGTTCCCTGCTCAGATAGATCCAATAGAAACAACTTAGCCACGACGATCGCGGTTAACGAGGCGCCAATTAGCCACAACTGACGCTGTGCTTTCTTAGACGCTAATACCATCACTACTAGACCAATCATCGTCCAACTGATTGAGATACTGGTTTGTACCAAGGCAGAATCAAATAATGCATCTGGGTTATAAGACACATCACTGATGACATGAATGATTTTCAGTAAAGTGACATTAAACCAAGCAAAGACAAAACCGGCGAGTGAGCCAAGAATCCAACGAGAGTCAAACTTATCGACAAGGCTCTCAGCCAACTTGTGACCGTGCAGGCTATACCATTTTACGACTGTCCATAGAGCTAGCAACTGGATAAGATCTATTGGATTAAATATTGGCAAATAAGGAATTGGCTCAGGCTTTAATACCATTAAGAAATTGAAAATCACACTCCAAACTAGCATAAAGGCAATAATCACAAGCGCACTGATATGTTTATAGGCTTTAGCATGCCCAATAAAAGGCCAAGACTGAGTGCTATTAATCAAATCTAGTGCAATCACTAGAATCACCATTACTACCAAAGCGCTCCAAGTACCCGCTAAGTTATAGTCACCCACCAGCCAAGCCAATTCATAGCTCACGATACTGACGATTAATAAATAGCTGATGCTGTGCAAGGCGATTGATTTAAATAAGGCATAGCCCGCTTGCTCAGTTTTATACAAAACCCCATACAGAACGGCTAACGCCAGTGGCCAGCTGATGAAACCGTAGCCCGCTAAAAAGTGTCCATCGAAAACTGTTGGCCAAAAATACAAGCACAAAGGCAATAATAATAACCAAGGGAAAAACTTAACCTGGCTCCACTGTAAGCGCAGACTAGCGATTAACCAAAGTACTGCAGAAGCCGCAAGGAAGGCGACATAAGCGACCAGTTCATAATCGCGATCGATATGATAGTCGACCTGTATCAGTGCCCCTATGTACCACCAGGTAATGGCCCATGCAATCAAGACATTAGCACCAATACGATCAATAAAATGCTTTACCGATAATACTGCCTGCTTAAATTCTGATAACGTATCATCTATTTCAGACTGACTGCTGCCCTCAGATTGCAAACTATAGGCGGTAAATAACGCCGATAAACTGATAATGGCGATGCCCATAAACTCAGCATTGATAAAGACAATACTTCCGCCGTAATACGGATAATCAACTAAAAACAGCAAGCCACCGAATAGCTGCAAGGCCAAGCCAACATATTTCAAAATTTCTCGTTGTTGGCGTAATGCTATCCAAACAAAGCCAGCCCCCTCAATCGCCCAAGAAGCAGCGGTCCAGCGTCCGTCTAATGCAAAAGGAATGGTAAGGGTGGCGAAGATAATACCCAGCGCGAGCATAGCCTGAGATAACAATTGTAAGTTACCACTGCCTTGCCTTCTTAATAGCTGTGTAATGATAAAATAGAATGCTGCCAAACATGCCGCACTATAGGCTAGACCGTATTCCATGTGATGCACAAGAGCACTTTGCAAACCAAAGGCGACCATGGGCACACCAAAGACTAAGGTGCCATCGACATAGCCTTTTAATTCAGGCTTTTGCTTGATGGCAAACAAGATAGAGATCGCGACATAGATTAAAAAGAAGCTAATTAAGAAAGGTTCGGTGGTAGCAAACTGCGCCGATCTGTATTGGGTAATACCCCATGCTGTCGCAATTATAAAGGTAAATAAGAAGCCAATAACATTTAATAAACGCCATGATTTAAACCAAGCAACAAAAAATATAGCGCAGTTTAAGACCAGATAATAACTGAATAATCCGATGTGACTGCCTTCCCCAGTAGAGGCCAATAAAGGCGCGGCAAAGCCCCCAGTAATTGCCGTAATGGCTAATGATTTCGAATTCTGTAGCATGGCCAAGGACATGGCTAATAGGCTAAAGACTATCAGTATTGGAAAGGTAAGCTCTGAAGGAATAAGTTGATACAGTTTAAAGCTGGCAAAAATTGCAATATAGCTGATAGCAATACCGCCTCCTTGCATCATTAAACCGTATGCAGGATTTTTCAGCCTTAAATGCCAACCGATGCCGAGCATAATTAAGGCGGCGACTATAATGGCCGCCATGCGAACTTCGATAGAGATCAGTGAGTTTTCAATAGAATATTTCGCTAGAAATGACATACCAAAGAACAAGACGATAATGCCGATACGAACAATTTGATTACCTTGGCTGAAATAGTTTTTCGCCAACAGCGCTAGACTCGTCAGCCCCTGTTCGATTGCGCTTTGTTTACGTATTGATTTAGCTGCTGGTTTAACTGATAGCTTAGCTGCAGACGATGAGGTCTCGGGAGGTACGCGCCATTTATCTGCGAGAACTGGCCTGTCTATTTTTTCTACAAGATCTTGTTCAGCAACAGTCTTCTCAGGCTCTACGACTACATCAAGTTCAACATTATGCTCAACATCAGGCTTAACCAGCTGTTGCTGTAGTTGAATAAATTGCTGCTGCAACTTATAGAATTGGCTTTGAAGATTTGATAGCTTATGTTTCTGATCACGCATGCTATAAAACAAAAAGCCTATCAGCCCAATGCATATTAAGAGTATGCCTTCCATGGTTTTTCCTCGAAGATCTTAGATCAAGTGTCGAAGAACATACTTTATAATATACCTTGGGAAACGGATACCTGCTTTTGCAGAAACTGATCCACCAGACTGAATACTTGTTCTGTTATCTCACCGTTGATGATGCCGTGCAGGTCAAAATCAATTTCATGATAGATTTTATCTTGGCTACCGATGAGCCTAAAAATATCCTTACTGCTTTGCACATCGACTTTAGGGTCATGGGTTGCGTGCATTACCAGTATTGGCAAGTCGATGCTGGCCAAATTCTGGCGTACGTCTTTCATCAGGCTTTTAATTTGTACTATGCTACTAACGGGGCAGCGTAGGTAATTAATATGCGGGTTATCGGCATGATTGGTAACGAATTCTTTTTTGGCTTTATTAATATTGAACTGACTTAATACTGCATTCCATAAATTAACGGGACTGGCAAAGTGAGCTGAGAATTTTTTAATCTTTAGTGGCGCACTGATGCAGATAAGGGCGCTGAATTTATCCGGATGCTGAATGGCCATATTAAGCGCCAGAGCGGCTCCGGTCGAAAATCCGGCTAGAATAATATGATCACTGCACTCTGCAAGTATTGTATAACCCCGCTCTACCGCTTTTATCCACTCTTGTTTATCACGCTTCGCTAGATCATGGACCGATGTGCCATGACCCGTAAGCCTTGGAGCATAAACGTTGTATCCCTGAGAAAATAAAGAGTCAGCCCACTGCTTAACTTCAAATGGTGCCGCCATCAGGCCATGAATGAGTAATACCGCTTTTTTATTTTCTGGGTGGTAAAGCAAATAGGGTTTACCTATCGCTTTATCTTTACTTTCGCCGCTGATGGCGTGGAATTGATAGTCCTGATCAAACAAAGACTCTTCATTGGCTAGCCACTGTTTGCATCTTTCACTCAAGTGCTTATCGACAGCAGTCGTAAAACGATTATCCATTAGACAGTGATCCATTAGGCAATAGATGCCGCAGAAAAGGCGCTATAGATAAGGGCGTAATGACAACCGGCACCAATTAAAACCATGACATGAAATAACTCATGAAAACTAAATACACCCGGTAATAATAGTGGCTTTTTAATGGCATAGAATAGTGCTCCTAAGCTAAAGGCCACACCGCCAATAAATAATAAGTAAAACTGAACCGTACTCATACTCTCGAGTATCTGATTCATGGGTAATACCACTAACCAACCCATAATTAAAAATATTACCGCGTAGATCATACGAGGGGCACGAGGAAAGAATATTTGCGAGATCAGACCAAAAGCTACCAGCCCCCACTGAACAGAGATCATTGGCAAGCGCCAACTTTCATCTAAGAAGAAGTAACAGACAGGGGTATAGGATCCAGCAATCATAAAGAAAATGGCTAGTCGGTCCATTTTTCGCCAAAAGGATAATTCGTTATCTTGTTGCTTGAAGAAGTGATATAGCGAACTTGCAAGCAGTAAAAAGCTGATCGATAAGCCATAAATAGCCGCGACCACAAACATAGAAATGGATTCAGTGGCGACCTGAAGTAGAAAGATGGTGCCGATCACCGCTACGATCATACCGAACAAATGTGAATAGAAATTGAATAATTCTTCTGACTTAATCACCTGCCACCTCCAGTGGTTCATTAGGCTGAAACAGGAGGATGGTAGCAGGGATTAATTTTGACTCATTGACCTGAGTTCGGTAAACAGTTGTTTACACTCGACGTTAGGCAAAAATAACAGAATTACCTAAATCAGCACGATGCGTTCGCGCTTTATTAACATCAGCTTCTTCGTCGGCATAACCAAACGACATACCAAATAAGATGCCGCGCTCTTCTGGCAATTCGAACATGTCACGAATGGGACCAGGGAATTGCCCCAACGCCCCTTGCATGCAACTTGAGATACCTTGTTCTTGTAATAGCAGCGATAGTGTCTGGGCATAAATCCCAATATCTACCGCCCCCATGATATCGAGGTACTTATCTAAAGTGAAAATAGCCACATGAGGAGCATCAAAGAAGGCCCAATTACGCAACATCGCCATTTGACGCTTTTGTTTTTCTTCACGACCAATATCCATGGCTGTGTATAACGCATTGGCGGCGCCGAATTGACGGTCTCTATGCTCACCGGTATAGGCCACATTCCAGTTAAAGTCTGGATTCGGTTTTTGTACCTGCATGACGTTTTGAATCAATTTGTTCTTCAGTTCGTCTTTCTTTTTGCCAGAAACGACCAATACCTGCCAAGGTTGAACATTGCAATTTGACGGTGATTGCTGAGCAGCAGAGAATACTTGCTGTAATAACTCGGAATCGACTTCTTGCTTAGTATAACTACGGCAAGAGTGACGGTTTTGTAAGATTTGTTCGATGCTCATGGGGTGTTCTCATAATTATAGTTATAGACTCATGAAAACATCCTAGCGAAAGCGAGGCAAGATGCGTAATGAATATTACGAATGCTTCGCTATTCTCGCTAACTATTTCTTTCTACTATTCCTCTCCACTATACCCATCATCTTATACGTCAGTACCGCGGCAGAAAACTCGTAGCAGTGGAAATCCTTGATTGGGGCAAACTCAGTCACATCAAAACCAATGATATTGCGCTGTTTCGCCACACACTCAAACAGCGATAAGGTTTGATACCAAGCTAAGCCTCCAGGAACCGGCGTTCCTGTGGATGGGAATACAGAAGGATCCATACCGTCGATATCCAATGTGAAGAAGACATTCTTTGGAAAGTCTTCTGGTAATTCAAAGCTACCCACATTGTTAGGGACTAGTTCTTCAGCATCGAGATGATAGACCCCATGCTTTTTGCGAATCTCAATTTCTTCTTGGCAAAAGGCACGGATGCCTAATTGAAACAGTGGAATGTCTTCGTCGATCACGCGTTTCATCACAGACGCATGACTATAAGGATTACCTTCATAGGCTTCACGTAAGTCAGCATGAGCATCGATTTGCACGACACCAAAATCGCTTATGCCTGCGGCCAATAAGCCTTTGATGATGCCATAGGTGACTGTATGCTCACCGCCTAAGCCGATAGGGAAACCACCGCCTTCGACAATCGCTTGAGTATCGCGGGCGATGTTATTCACAACCGTTTCCGCATCCCCTGTCATATCGACAGGGGGATGAGTGAAGATACCTTGATCGCTAGGCGTACTCTTACCGTCCCACGTTTCTAACTGCCACGAGGCTTCTAAAATTTTGGCTGGGCCTAAAGCCGTACCGCCACCATAAGAAACTGATTCTTCGTAAGGAATAGGCAGTATATGAAAACGAGCATCTTCTTTTTTAGGGTGTTTAAATTCAGAACCTAAAAAAATGGGGTAGCCTGGGGCGGCTAACTGATCAAATTCATCCATTGTGCTCACCCAGTTCCGGCAGCAGCTTTAATATTTGTTTTTTAGCAACATAGTTGACGGCCACAAATATAAGTAAGTGAAGAGGAATTGTTATCGACATGCCAATAAGTAGATAATTTAGTGGGATTTCGTTCGCTATTACCATGGGTGCCGCAAGTAAAGTGCTGGCAATGATATCACCTGCCAAAGCAGCAAATATTAGCTTCCATTTTTCAGCCCCCTCAATAATTCTCGCATTTTTAATTGAATATGAATAAAAACACCAAAATGCAATAACGAACAGAATTGGAGTATTAATACTGCTAGCACTCTCAACCTCCAATAGTCCCAGAACGACTCCAGCTATTGCCATAACCAATGTATAAACAAGCGTGAACTTAGTAAAAAATTTTAAAATACTCATTAATAACCCTATAAAGTTGATACCGGCGATCAAACCGATGATTTTAATTATCCAACCAGCAACTTAATGCTGACATAAAAACTACTTTTCTATAAACCGACGAATTTCCGCAAGGGACAGGTAGAATTCATTGTATGAAGTTTCACTACTCTAAGATTTAACTCGACAGGATATTCAACTACGCATTCTTCGTAAAGAGTTTTTACTGGCTACTTTTTAAGATCTGCTTGCTGTTGTAATAAAGCTTCGAATTTTTTACATGGAACAGGCCTAGAATACAGGTATCCTTGAGCAAAATCACAACCCGCCTTTATAAGTATTTCCTTCTGAGCTTCAGTCTCCACGCCCTCGGCGATCACTTTCAGACCCAACTTGTGAGCCATAACAATAATAGCTTCTGATAAAGCAACATCATTACTATCTGTTTCTATATTATGTACAAATGACTGATCAATTTTTAAATAGTCGATATCAAATTTCTTTAGGTAGGATAGCGATGAATAGCCTGTGCCAAAATCATCAATAGCAACCTGAATACCTGCATCACGCAACCAGAGTAATTTTTCCATGATATCGACTTCTGAATTCATTAGAAGTCCTTCCGTGATTTCTATAACGATATTATCTCCTGATAAGCCGGTATCGTTTAAATAGTCTAACCAGTTGTTAGAGAAAACCTCATTTTCTAGCTTAAATTGGACAGGTGACATATTCACTGAAATTTGCAGAGAATTATTAAATTTCTCATTCCAGTGATTAGCCCAATGAGCGGATTCTTTAAATACCCAATTGCCAATTTCATTAATTAAACCTGTTTCTTCTGCTAGCGGAATAAAATCAAGTGGACTGATCATGCCATGCTTAGGATGATGCCATCTTATGAGTGCCTCAGCTTTGAGAATAACATTTGTTTGTATATCCACAATCGGTTGAAAATACACTTCAAATTGTTGAAGGTTGATAGCTTGCCGTAAATCTTTTGTGAGCCGTAATCTTTTTAATGCATTATCCTGTAATGATTGAGTGAAATAACTAAAACAATTACGACCTTTTTTCTTTGCCTCATACATAGCTTGATCTGCATTCTTAATAAGGCCCTCTATATTTTCAGCATCATGAGGAAAGAGCGTTATGCCAAGACTCGCACTAATATGAATGGCCTCTTCGTCGAGATGAAATTCCTCTGCTAATTTATGAATAATATTATCGGCTACGGTATGTATGTGATGATTATCATTTAACTCGGGTAATATAATTGTAAATTCATCACCACCTAGACGCGCAACTGTGTCTGATTCACGTACACAGTTATTAATTCGCGCTGCGGCTTGTTGTAATAAAACATCACCAACATCATGCCCTAACGTATCATTGACTTCTTTAAAGCCATCTAGATCTAAAAGCAATAATGCGACGGGTAAATTTGTACGCTTTGAATTAATAATTTCATGACCTAAACGATCATAAAACATATTACGATTCGGCAGACCTGTTAACTCATCAAAATTTGCTTGCTTCCAGATAGTTTCTTCAGATATTTTCTTTTGTGTAACATCATCTACTAGCGAGGTAACACCAATAACTTTCCCGTCTTTATCGATTAACGGCGTATTATACCATTCACATGATATAAGACGCCCATCCTTAGTAATATTTTCATTAGTGCTGCGCTTTCCACCTTTATTACTTAGTAATTCTTTCCATACAGTATCAACCGCTTCTTTCGCACTTTCAGGCAGTATATTCTCCGTAATATGATGGTTATATACTTCTTCTTTTTTAAAACCAAAAATTCTTTCAGCTGATTTATTCCAATATACTGATTCGAAGTTAGTATTCCACTCTATAACGGCAAGTGGGTTCTGTTCGTGGTGTAAAGAAAGCCGCTGATGTGATAATCGCAAAGTTTCTTCTGCAGATTTAAGTTCATTTTCAGTTTGTATTCTTAGAACAATTTCTTTTGATAATCGACGATTCCATAACGCAAATATAATTATCAAGATAACGGCAAAAAACACAATTTTATACACAAGGGCATAATCTGTTTTTGGAATGAATTTCTGCTTTATCCAGGGGTCTAGTATCGCTTGTTGCTCCATGGGAGATATTTTATCTATAGCTTTATTAAGAATGGAGACCAATTCAGGAAGATCTTTTTGAATACCCAACGCGAGCTTAGTATCAAAACTTGTTCTTCCTACGATGCGTACATTATTTAAAGCAAGTTCTGAAATGGTATAGCTGCATAAAGACAGCGTGCATAACAGTGCATCAACTTCTCCCGTAGAAACAGAAATCAATCCATGCTGAATATCATCTACCGTAATAAACTGTATATCAGGGTACTGCCGACGGATTTTTGATGCGTATCCATAATCTTTAATTAAGGCTATTTTTTTATCTGAGATTAATGATAGGTTTTCAACGTGATTTTCTGAATTCCGCATGGTTATAACGATAGGATTTGATAAATAACTATTTGTGAAGATGAGATGTGTTTTTAGATCCGAATCATCTGTCTCCGAAATAATGTCAACTAAACCATTTTTGGCTTTTTCGGTTGATTCTGTCCAGGTTTTACTTGGACTCATTAGAAATTGAATGCCGGTAGTCTCAGCGATCAATTTCAGATGTTCGGAGACGATACCAATATATCGGTCATTTTTATCAAAAGCCTCATATGGCAGCCAGTTTGGGTCACCGGTAAAGGTCACTGTAGGGTGATTAATTAGCCATTTAGCTTCATCTTCATTCAACTCTAATGCAAAGGAGGGCTTTGGCAATGCCACTGATAGCGATGAAATCAGGCATGCCAGAATGAGTATAAGGCCATGAATTGTGTTTCTCGGCATATAACAGCAAGTTGTTTTATAAGTGTTTATAAAATATAGACAAGAAATGCGCTTATTTCTAGCATATTCCCGATACATAACCTTATGCGAGAGGTGTATATCGGCTAAATCAATGCAAGCCGCCAAGAGGGCAACTTACTCCGTTAAGTGTAAGATTCATTTATTATGAAAGGCGTTGTTTAAAGTCTTGGTAACCAAACTGCTTCACGACTCTTACTTCGTCCGTTGCTGAATTCCACAAGGCTAACGAAGGCAAACCAATACCATTGAAGGTCGATGTTTTCACCATGGTATAATGACTCATATCATCGAACATTAAACGCTGGCCAATTTCTAGTGGCTGATCAAAACTGTAGTCCCCCATCACATCACCCGCTAAACAGGTTTGGCCACCTAAGCGATAAGTATAAGCTTTTTTACCCTTCTCACCTGCAGGCCCCTTCTTAACAGAGACTGAAGTTAGATCAAAGATTTCAGCCCTATACGGCATTTCTAACGTATCGGGCATGTGGCAGGTAGCACTAGTATCTAAAATCGCCAGATCCATCTGGTTATAGCCTAGATCTAATACTTCACTCACCAGTACTCCTGTATGAATAGCGATGGCTTCACCGGGCTCTAAATAGACTTGTACATCGTACTTTTCTTGGAAAGCCTTCACTCGTGCAATCAACTTATCCACAGCATAATCTGGGTGCGTTATATGGTGGCCACCACCAAAGTTCACCCAGTCCATCTTATGCAGGTATTCACCAAATTGTTCTTCAACCGCTATTAACGTTCTATCTAGTGGTTCAAACAGTTGTTCGCATAAGGTATGGAAATGCAGGCCATTAATTCCCGCGGCCACTAAGTCATTAGGGGTTGGCACATGCTGTTTGAACGTATCAAACGGAATGCCTAAACGTGAACCTGCTGCGCAAGGATCATATATCTCAGCAGTTCCTTCTGAGTGCATCGGGTTTATTCGTAAGCCAAAGTCTATGACTTGGTCTTTTTCTAAACGATCTAATTTAGCTTGAGTAATTAGTGGTTGAAAACGCTGCCATTGATTGAACGAGTTAAAAACGATGTGATCACTAAAGGTTAATAACTCTTTTAAATCTGATTCGGTAAACGCAGCTGAAAATACGTGCATTTCTTTGTGCTCACTACCTGATTTATTACCACCAAACTCTTCAAATCCGAGTAAAGCTTCATGCAATCCACTAGAGCAGGTACCACTTAAATATTTTGTAATAAGTGGCGCAAGACTGAACATAGAAAAAGCTTTGAGTGCCAATAATACCTTGGCACCAGACTCTTGCTGAACACGATTCAGAATTTTAAGATTATTCTCGACCGCAACTTCATCCACAACAAAACAAGGGCTAGGCACACGAGTAGGATCAAAGTTGAAAAAGGTTTTGCTATTAATGGCCACTATATTCTCTTAAAAATTAAGTAATCAATGATGTTGAATTCAAAAGCCGATAGCTTTCGCGGATCAGCATTGGGTGTATTGTTCAAGGGCTCACGTGACCGAAACAACGTTTCGCAGTCCAGTGAGCGACTAGCCATGGATGGCTAGGCCGGAAAGCGCTTCATGGATGAATAATAAAATAATTTATCATAGAAGCAGACACGATATACCTAATGATGATCGAAAAGCGAAAGCGGTTAATAAGCCAAAAAACTAACCGCTAACCACATTCGCTCTTGGTCTTGTCTCTTTAAAGGGTCAAATCAAATCAAAACCAGGCTCTTCAATAATCTTAAACGGTAACCCATATTTATTCATACCTTCCATAAATGGATCTGGATCCATCTGTTCGATATTCCATACGCCATCTTGCATCCACTTGCCTTCTACCATCATCTTGGCACCGATCATCGCTGGTACGCCCGTGGTATACGAAATTGCTTGGGATTTAACTTCACCATAACAGTCTTGGTGGTCTTTAATATTGTAAATATAAACCGTTTTCTCTTTGCCATCTTTAATGCCACGAACCACACAACCGATACAGGTTTTACCGTGGGTGCGAGGTCCCAAAGTCGATGGGTCAGGTAATAGTGCTTTCAATAGCTGAATAGGTACAATCTGCTGGCCATTGAACTCAATTGGCTCAATCCCAGTCATACCCACATTTTGTAATACTTCTAAATGCTTCAGATAACTTTCACCAAAACTCATCCAAAACTGAGCACGCTTCAACGTTGGATAATGCTTAGTTAACGATTCTAATTCTTCGTGGTACATACGATAAATGTTAAAACTTCCGACACCCTCAGGACAGGTAAATTCCTGCTTGGTCGACATAGCAGGCGTTTCAACAAACTCACCCGCTTCCCAATGACGACACTCAGCGGTGACTTCACGAATGTTAATCTCAGGATTGAAATTGGTAGCAAATGGATAACCATGATCGCCACCATTCACATCAATAATATCTAAATAATGAATCTCATCGAAATAATGTTTAGCCACATACGCGGTAAACATATTGGTCGCGCCGGGATCAAAACCTGATCCTAGTAGCGCCATTAAACCCGCTTTCTCAAACTTCTCTTGATACGCCCACTGCCAATGGTACTCAAATTTAGCCGTATCGATCGGCTCATAGTTGGCAGTATCAAGGTAATGAACTCCGGCTTCTAAACAGGCATCCATAATGGTTAAATCTTGATAAGGCAATGCTACGTTGATCACCATAAAAGGCTTCTCAACATTCAACAAAGCAACCAATTCCGGCACATTATCGGCGTCTACCTGAGCGGTAGAAATATTACGGTTTTGAGTTTCTTTGACTTGCTTAGCAATC
>Ga0209396_1002686_pt1 | contig 18438 bp, 16 predicted proteins | sample GOMGulsemesocosm_6_FD_184638 | JGI IMG/M metagenome (GOLD analysis project Ga0209396, IMG submission 184638) | Methane-oxidizing microbial communities from mesocosms in the Gulf of Mexico - GOM8C Gulf of Mexico (SPAdes) (version 2) | ecosystem: Environmental > Aquatic > Marine > Cold seeps...
CGCGCATTAAACGAGTTATTTCCAAATTGGAGAGAAAAAGACGCACCGCTGATTACACCGGTCACTCAAGACCAAATATTTTTACTAAAAGACGCTCAATCCGCGACTAAAGTGCCTAATTTCTTGGTACCAAAACCCATGCACAATGAAGGCAACTATGTCGCCAGTGTAGGCAACCTATGCCGCTGGCTCGCCGAACAGGCAGAAGAACTCGGTGTTGAGGTATTCCCGGGCTTTGCCGCTTCACACATCATATACAATGATGAGGGCGATGTTGCCGGCATCGGCACTGGAGATATGGGCCTTGATGAAAATGGCGAGCAGAAAGATGGCTACATGCCTGGCATGGATCTTTTAGCAAAATACACGGTATTTAGTGAAGGCTGTCGTGGTCATTTAGGAAAAGAGCTCATCGCAAAATTCTCCTTAGCTAAAGATAGCGATGAGCAGCATTATGGTATCGGTATTAAAGAGCTTTGGGATATTAAGCCTGAAAAGCATCAGCCGGGTTTAGTCGTGCACGGCGCGGGCTGGCCACTGGGCAAAGAAAGTGGTGGATTTTTTCTCTATCACCTTGAAAACAACCAAGCAGTGGTTGGTCTCATCACCGACCTAAGCTACAGTAATCCTCATTTGAGCCCATTTGATGAGTTTCAGCGCCTCAAACACCACCCACAGCTAGCACAATACCTAGAGGGCGGTAAACGTGTTTCCTATGGCGCTAGAGCAATCACTAAAGGCGGCTTTAACTCTTTGCCTAAAATGACAATGCCAGGCGCTTTGTTACTTGGTTGTGATGCGGGAACACTAAATTTCTCTAAGATAAAAGGCACTCACACTGCAATGAAGTCAGGCATGATAGCCGCTGAAACTATCTTTGAGGCATTTACTGCTGGCAACCAAGGGGGTGACAACCTCGCTTCCTACAGCGAAAAATTCAAAGCCTCTTGGGTGTATGATGAGCTATACCGCAGTCGTAATTTTGGCCCAGCGTTACATAAGTTCGGCACTATTCTCGGCGGTGGGTTTAATTTTGTAGACCAAAACATATTCCCTATTCCCATTACTTTGCATGATAACAATCCTGATCACGCTCAATTAGTACCTGCGGCCAATGCTCCAGTGATTGACTACCCGAAACCTGATGGCGTTTTAAGCTTCGACAAGCCCTCTTCTGTATTTTTATCCAATACAAACCACGAAGAAAACCAACCTTGTCATTTAAAACTCACTGACAACTCCATTCCACTGGGAAGTAATTTAGCAAAGTATGCTGAACCGGCGCAAAGATACTGCCCAGCAGGTGTCTATGAAATTATTGAACAAGAGGGAGAAAAGCTCTTTCAAATAAATTCACAGAATTGTGTGCACTGCAAAACCTGTGACATAAAAGACCCTGCTCAAAATATCACTTGGGTCGTCCCAGAAGGAGCAGGCGGCCCTAATTACCCTAATATGTAATTTTTCTATGAGGCTGCTCTTAGTAACCAAGAGCAGTTTAGGACTTTGCTCGAATAAGCATTAAGTTTTTTTGGTGATCTTTTTTAGTGAAGCTCTGCTTTTAACAAACCTTTAATATGTGCAACCGCAGTTCTTCCTAACGAACTGATCGCATACCCCCCTTCTAACATTGAAACCACCCGTCCTTGAGCATGCTTATCAGCCAATTTCACAAGTTGCTGCGTGATCCAATGATAATCTGTATCCAGTAATGTATGTGATGATATAGCATCACTGATATGGCCATCAAATCCCGCAGAGATAAGAATCAATTGTGGCGAGTAGTCATCAATAACCTTAAACCACTGCTCAACAGCTATTCGATATTCACAACCATTGGTTTGCGCATCAAGCGCTATATTATGAATGTTCGCAGCATTATCTTCGTAACCATTATAGGGATAGAAAGGATGCTGAAAACTTGAACAAAGCATGATTTTTTCATTATCCTGCACGATGTCTTGCGTACCGTTGCCGTGATGCACATCAAAATCCACAATCACAATACGCTGTAAATCATAGGTTTTTATAGCATGCATTGCTGCGACAGCTACATTGTTAAAAAAACAAAATCCCATCGCCTGCGCTTTCATTGCATGATGGCCAGGCGGGCGCACAGGGCAAAACGCTGCTCGGTGCTGCCCACTCATAACAAGATCCACTGCCATCACCCCAGCACCTGCTGCATATTGCGCTGCTGCTAATGTTTTTGGCATCATTTGCGTATCAGTATCTATTTCTAAAACACCTTGTTTAGGAGCGTTTTCCAGTAAATACTCAATGTAATCTGAGTCATGCGTATCAGCTAATTGCTCTTGAGTCACTTTTTCGCTTTGATACTGCACACAAACATAACTCAAACCTGAAGCAATTAATTGATCGTTAATCACATTTAATCTAGCAGGGCATTCAGGATGCCCATCTTCCATCACGTGCTCAAGACACAAAGGGTGCGATACAATAGCAACCGACATATTCTCTCCTAATCAAACAGCTCTTTTTTTAATCAGATTGATTCAAAACAAGCTCAAAGTACACCTCATCTAAGCTTTGCTTAGATTTCATAAAACCAAAATCTGTAAATATCTTTTGCATACTATGATTATCACTACGGGTATAGGCAACCATAGACAGTAGCCCTCTATCTTTAGCGATTTTTATCAACCACTTTAACAGCGTTCTCGCCATGCCTTTACCCCGCTGTTTTTCTGACACGACAAAAGCCACTTCGCCGACGTTTTTTTGCGCGATGTAATAATAGCGCCCAACAGCCATAATTGCCTGTCCAGGACCCACCCCGTCAACAATACACAAAGCGACATCCTTTACTTGATCGACATTGACCAAAGACGCTGCAGTCTCACGAGACATTCTTGTGGGGCGATAATTATAACGCATCAATAATGTCTGCTTATTATGCGAATAAAAAAAGCGTTGTAAATTACCCTCATCAGCTGGCACTAATGGCCTGAGAATATAAGACTTATCTGTCAGCTCAACTCTAACATCACTTATCTTGCCCAATTCAGGCACCAGACCTGGAGTATTTGTTAAATAGTCAGGTACTCGCATGTGAATGCGCACTTGTGCTAACAAGTCTTCTCTAAATTTGGGGTGCGCTATTTTTATTAACTCCAACGCCCTTTCTCTTATGCTTTTGCCACGTAGTGCTGCAATACCATACTCAGTCACCACATAGTGGATATCTCCTCTGGATGTCACCACGCCACTGCCTTCACTTAAGGCTGAACAAATTCTTGAAACGCTACCATTTTTTGCCGTTGAAGCCATGGCAATGATAGGTTTGCCCCCATCACTCATTGAAGCGCCGCGGATAAAGTCAACTTGTCCACCAATACCACTATGAAAGCGATAACCAATTGAGTCGGCAACCACCTGACCTGTTAAATCGATTTCCAAGGCGCCACTGATAGCCACAAGATGATCATTCTTAGCAATATTAACCGGCGAGTTGACAAATTCAGAGGGATGAAACTCTACATGAGGATTATGATCAACAAAGTCATACACGCCAGCACTTCCCTGGGCATAACTGGTGATAACCTTGCCTTTTTTAAAACTTTTTTGACTATTATCAATCACCCCTGTCTCTATTAATTTCATCAAACTATCGCTAAAGACCTGCGTGTGCACCCCCAAGTGCTTGTGCTGGCTTAAATAGCGCGCAATGGCGTCAGGGATAGACCCCACTCCCAATTGTAGAGTATCGCCATCTTCAATTAATAGTGAAACATATTGACCAATTTGCTCTGAAACAGGATCGATTTCACTGGGTAATTGCGTTTCAATAGGTACATCAGATTCAAAAAAATAGTCAATTTCATCGCAGTGAATAAAGGATTGCCCCAAGGTGACTGGCATCTGCTCATTTATTTGCACGATCACTGTTTTGGCCGCGTTAACCGCCGACTTCACCACATCAACAGACACCCCTAACGAACAATAGCCAAATTTATCTGGCGGGCTCACCATAATAAGAGCCGCATCTAATTTCAGTATCCCCTCATTAAAAAGCTGCGGAATTTGTGAGAGCGAACTTGGTGTGTAATCAGCAAACCCTGCTGCCACTTCCTCGCGGACGCCCTCACCTAAAAACAGCGAATTTATTTTAAACAGTGAACGATATTTAGGCTGTGACCAAGCGGGAGCGCCCACCGTCAGAATATGAACTAATTCGAGATCAACAAGAGGTGCAGCGTTTTCTATGAGGTCATCGATTAATTGAGCGGGAACTGCGGCGTTAGAGCCGACAAAAATACGATCGCCAGAAGATAAAACACTATTCCACTGAACGTTAGAGAGAGCTTGCATACAACGTCTTTACCTCTACTTTTAATAAGAGAACAACATTATCGCACTACTGATGATTTACTATTGATCCATATCAAGGAGCTTAGTCGGACTAAATATTAATCTACTGCGAAAAATCAGAATTTGGCTATATCTCCTGTTATTTCTCGTTAAATAGCACACTATTATTCAGCGAATCTTCTGCATCACCCCTTCGGGGCTGACATGACAAATTGCTCCAGATAATTTTTCGCCTCAATAGAACAGAAAACATGTCTCAAATTTAGTTTTCTCACTACGACCGATCAACCCCGACAAACTCCTAGAAAAGCTAACGGAGAAGCACGATTATTGATCATAAAAAATCATATCATCGGTTTGATTATCACGCATTTTTTGCATTCTGGATGCCAATGTACCTACATGAACTTCTAACTGGTAGCCATCAGGGTCTACGATGTACAACGACTGCCCCTCACTTTTATTGCTCTTCCATTGTTTTACATCTTGCTCTAGTAAACGCTGACTAAAGGCATCAAAGTGATCGGTATCAATATCAAAAGCGAGATGACTATAATCTTGATTGACACAAACATCATCTAAACTTAAACAAAACCACTGCCCTGCAAGCGTTAAATACGCGCCTTTTAACCACTGAACTTTCAAGGTCATGCCTAAAACCTGCGAGTAATAGATAATAGATCGGTCTAAATCACTGACCGCAATGGTAATGTGATTAATCCCCTTTAGCATCGGCACTCTCCTGAAATTCTAGATCAAACAAAGGCAGCAATATTTCAGGCAAATCATTGACCATCTTTTTACGACTTAATCGATCAAATGCCTTATAAAGCTTGCGGCGCTGTTCAGATTGAAGCTGCTCTAGCAACGCTGAGATTTGCTGATCAACCATTTTCAATTGATCGCGCTGTGCATGGTTACGACGCTCTAACGCGCGATAAATAAATATAAACCTAGCCATTACCACATAGGGAAAATTCTTGTTGGTAATCGGCCCCTGTCGAGCCTCATAACCTCCTAAAGGCAATCCTTTAAGCTTAAGGCTTGCCAGTTTATCACCGGAAAACCAAGCGGCTGTCGAGCCCACCACTGCGCCTCCCATTGCACCCAACAAGAAAGAGTGCCCTGCTAATGCAAGATCGATAGCACCGCCGGCACCTGCTCCTGCGATGGCCGCTACTCTGGTTAATTGAGATTTATTTAACCCCCAGGCAAACCATTTTTGCGTATCAAATAAATCATCTTCTAGCGTCAGCGCGCTCTGCTCACGCTTAAGATTGTGATGCCGATACACCAGCTGCAGTTGATCATGCGCACTTATTTCCCGGGCACGCATCCACTTATAATAACGCTGGCTTAATAAAGGCTGTAACTTTTCGGCTTGCCCTTTATCAAGTACTTTTTGCTGAATTTGGTACTGACACAAATCCTCAATTAACTGCGCCGCTATTTCGCTGCTCTTTATTTTCTGCTGCACTAGCTGCTCACGAAACGCAGCTATAATTTTATTAAGCTGATCTGCCCAAGGTAAATGCAACTGTGCAAACGCTTCTAACAAATGAATATGCTGATCTAAATCCGCTTTAACGGCATTGAAAACACGTACTATCCGAAAAAACTGCACCAGAGCCTGCTGCCAGTTTTCAATATATTTAGTACTCTCAATCGGGTTAATCAGTGCCATACTGGGCTGACCACTCCAGCGCAAGATCTCCATTTCAGCTTCGTAATCTGCACTATAAGGCCTTGAGGCATCAACGACATACAATATTGCCGCCCCTTGCATAATTGCGGATAACAAAGCGTGTTCATCAGGATAAAGCGATTGACAGGATGCATCTTGCAAGAACTCATTAATCCTATGCGCACGCATATCAGCATTGACTGGTTGCGATTGCAGCCAAGCCAGCACTTTTCTAGGACGCTGAAAGCCGGGCGTATCAATTAATAAATACTGACTATTTTGTATACTGATTTCAAATGTATCGGCGCTTGTGGTGGTGCCACTGCGTGCTGATATAGCGACACTGTCATCTCTCGCCAAAGTAGAAACTATCGAGGACTTGCCTTTATTAGGATGCCCTACAACCGCAAAAGCCGGTGTCATACCAATGCCTCTAATTGTTGCAACTGCCAGTTTTTAATAGGGAAACAAAATCTTCGCCACTCATCTAAATGTACTGGGCTAATCTGCTGAAACTTATCTTCATCCCAATCCAATATCAGCAATACACCTTTAGATTCTCGCATAAAATCTTCTAACTCTCCCATAGGAGGCTCCCAAGCAGCAACGATTACATACTTATCAAGCGGATCACTAAGTGCTATATCAATATCTGCAGCACTCGCACTCGCCCCTATCTGATAGCAATGCTTAGGGGCTCCATATTTCGCTATTAGTTCAGTTTGCAATACTGCAGGCAATACCGCCCAATTAAGCAAAGTTGCTTGCGATAAATCAAGCCTCTGTTGTTTTACCATTTCTAGCTGATCGCTATTGACTTCACCCTCTGTGTTTTTAGCGTCAAGATTTAGAGTTTCGCTGGCAAGTTTTTCATCAACCTTACTCAACTGTTTTTGACCAATAACAAAAAGTAGAGTACGTGGTAGCAGTACATAAAACAATTGCGCCATTAATATATATCGCCACCACACTCCTGTGCCAACGAGTTCTGCTGACGTACTTAATCTTGAATCCTGAGATGATAATACATGCTCCATAAGCGGCTGTGCTGTCTCTATAAACGACCAAGGTAGCGCAACAGCCTGCAATAATGGAAAGACATGTTCTGCACTTAACAAAGTACTGCGCCATACAAAAGAGATATCACTGAGCAGTAACGTGCAGAAAAAAGCAGCCAATGCACCGACACTCAACATTAGAGCGATTTTTTGTGATTGGTAAAATAGCCAGGATTTACGGGATTTCGCCTTTTGTAGCTCACCTGTAGTATCAAGCCAGTCTCTTGGCCACAGCGGTAGCTGCAAAAAGAGAGCTGACAAATGGAACTGCGATTTAAAAAAGGCGCAATAAAGAGTAATAAAAAGAGAAGTGACAGGTACAAACACAAAAATAAGTAACAGATACAACAAATTTACTCGACCATATTGATCCCCCATCATCAACCCAACAGTGGTGATAAATGCGATCAAAAAAGCGAGCAAAGAGAAATACTTAGAAAGCCGCTGACTATTATTCTTTAACACCTAATGCCCTTAAATCTATGATGACTTAGGCCACGCCTAATTCATCTTTATAATCGATTTTGAATAATAACAGAGAATTATTTTATAGCAGCCAAAAAAAAGGGCGAATCGTTAGATTCACCCTTCTATGACTAAAACTGAAGTATTAAATACTAAAGTTTTTAGTTTGCTGATTATCTTTGCTTATAGAGCAACGATGTTTTCAGCTTGTGGTCCTTTCTGACCTTGTGAAACGCTGAATTCAACACGCTGGCCTTCAGCAAGAGTTTTGAAACCGTCGCCTGCAATTGCAGAGAAGTGTGCAAAAACGTCTGGACCAGACTCTTGCTCGATGAAACCAAAACCTTTAGTTTCGTTGAACCATTTAACTGTACCAGTAACTGTATTAGACATAGTAATATCCTGTAATTTTAAATTTTGCCAACATTGGCGATAATAGCATAAAGTAGACTGAAACTTAGAAACTACAAGGACGTGGAATTACGAATAAATCTGCGATTTGGAGCATGTAAATAAATAGACTTTCTTTGTTGCTGAGCGTTAATTTACTCCCCTCTCTTTTTAAAGTCAAGCCAATATAAGAGTTTCACTGATTATTAGTCAGATTCAATGTCAATCTCTTTCATATTCATAATGAGCAAGTAAGCATGAACAAATCCCAACAAAAATTAATATTTATGAAATAGAGGAAAAAACCGCTTAAACATAAATCCCAAACAAATCAAAATGAAATGTTATTGATTAGTAAGATGTTTCTAATGGAAGATAATAATTTTGGTAAACGAGAAGAAAAAGAATCAGACTCTGAACATCGCGCCAAAGACCATAGAACCTCGAACAGATTAACGCCTAGCGGTACACAATCAAGCCAAGCTTGAGCAGGCGATACGCCTACTTTTTACTATTCGCTACCCTTTTTTTCTATCACCAATATTCTCGCCTCACCGATAGGCTCTGCATAGTGTTGCCCGCCTATCTTAACATGATAAATGTCTCCTACTTCTAAAGTCACTGCGTGCTCTTCATCGTGCAATTTGTAATGCATTATTACTTGGCCAGCAAGCACTACAAAAATCTCCTCACCATCATTTATATGCCAATGATAAGGCTGGTTAGTCCAATGAACAGCAGTTGTGACCCCTGAGATATCTGCAATTATTCGCGAATCCCATGGTTTATCTGCTTTAAATTGTGCACCTTTTATGACCATTACTATTTCCCCGTTTAGGATTTCTTTTGACGACAGTTTAGATCTTATTGTGACAGGAGATAAGGCAGATTAAAGACTAGAACAGGGTAAAAAAAGCCATTTTTTTCGACTGGTTTTTTAAGAGATGTATAAATTTTATAAGGGCATTCAAAGAGGGCTTGGGGGGACTACCAAAGATAGCAAAGCATTCAGTGCAGAATGCTTTGCCTGTATTACGATTATTTTACGACAATAGATGCCTTAATAATTTTGAGTGGTTTCGATGTACGCCCTGATTTACTACCGAAAGATTCTAGAGTTTTCACAGCACCCATTCCATTGGTGACATAACCAAAAACAGTGTGCTTACCGTCGAGCCAAGGAGTTTCTTTAAACGTCAAAAAGAACTGGCTTCCATCAGTGCCCGGTCCCGCATTTGCCATACTTAAAACACCCGGCTTGTCATGTCTTGCACTTGCACTAAATTCGCCATTATAAGTATATCCAGGACCTGCGCGCCCAGTACCCGTTGGATCACCGCCTTGCGCCATAAAGTCCGTAATAACGCGATGGAAAATAACATCGTCGTAAAAGCCTAAACGAGACAAGTAAATGGTGCTTGTGACATGCATAGGTGCAACGTTAGGCAATAGTTTGATTTCGATATCACCTGCAGTTGTCTGTAACTTCCAAACATACTCTTTGCCTTCGCTGAACTTTTGCATCGGCGGAATTTGTAGTCCACGTTTCCAGTTTGCAGCCGCTTTATCAACTTGTTGTGTGTTGATAAAAGTATCGATATTCTTAACAGCTTCACTCGTATTGGCTGCAACGGCATTCACAGCACTTAGCATAATAACGCTGGCAACCAGTGTTTTAATTCTGTTCATTAATATTACCCTATAAATCGTTGTTTAAAATAGACAAACTGACTCGACAAACTCTTTGATAACTAAGTATTTAAGGTCTGCTGCTGATGTTTATGTTAGAGCTGTAGCTCAAAAGGCTGAATGATTATATTCAGCACTGCTACAGCATATTCAAACAACGCTAAGAAAGCACGTGTTTAGCGCTCTACAAAAGCCTTTTCGATAACATAATGCCCTTGATTGCCTTTATCAGCACCTATGTAGCCCATAGTATCTAAAATATCACAAAACTCTTGCAACATAGCCGGGCTTCCACAAATCATAAAGCGATCATTCTCAAGGTTCAAATCTTCTATACCCAAATCCTGAGTGAGTTTACCGCTGGTCATCAACTGCGTTAAGCGGCCCTGATTGCGAAACTCTTCTCTAGTAACCGTTGGGTAATAAAGTAGTTTTTCACGAATAATGTCACCAAAGTACTCGTTTTCTGGTAGTTCGTTTTCAATATAATCAGCATAGGCAAGTTCAGATTTATAACGAACACCATGGGTCAAAATGACTTGATCAAACTGTTCGTAAATCTCTGGGTCTTTTATAATGCTCATGAATGGTGCCAAGCCGGTCCCTGTGCTCAATAGAAATAAACGTTTCCCCGGTAGTAAGTAATCATCGATTAACGTGCCCGTAGACTTGCGCCCCACTAACACTTTATCGCCAACTTTTATCTTTTGTAATTTGGAGGTTAGTGGCCCGTCTTCTACTTTGATACTGAAAAACTCAAGTGAGTCTTCATAATTTGCGCTGGCAATACTGTAGGCACGCATAATTGGCTTTTTTTCGCCTTCCAGACCTATCATAGTAAAATGACCATTTTTAAATCGAAAACCTGGATCACGACTGGTTTTAAAACTAAAAAGTGTGTCATTCCAGTGATGCACACTCAGTACTTCTTCCGCGATAATATTAGACATTACGACTGACTCCAAAAGCGACAAAGCTTTAACTGATGTTTTTTTACACGGTTAAAGACATTCACATATAACCAAAAGAAATAAAAAACTAATTTGTTATTACTTATACTAGCCTCAACTAGATTCGTGTCAAATAACTTTTATGACTATCTTTATGCTTTCTAAATAGATATCACTTTTTCCTACTTAGAACCGCCTAAACACTTTGGTGACAACAACTGTTTATCTTCTTTTACTGACCATTCATTTAGTGTAAATAAATGTAGCGCTAATGCATGAATAGGGCTATTCATTAATGTCGCCACCAGCGCATAAATACTTTGATGACGCTGTACCGCGCGCTTACCTTCAAAGTCATCCGACACAACAATCAATTTAAAATGACTTTCTGACGCATCCCCTGAGTGCATATGACTCTCATTTTCTAAATAAAACTCTTGGGTGCTAACACCTTGTTTAACTAGCTCTTCAATTTTTTCTGCAATACTCATTTAATTCTCTACTTTTAAAAAGTTTACTTTATTCGTGATCCATTTTTTTAAAACGCTTGTGCACTCTGCGAGTGAGCAACCAAACTGTTGCCACAACAACAGGCACTGACAATCCCACCAGCTGAGACTTTGACAATATAAAGTCATGCAAATCCAGAGAGCCGATGATGTATTTCACCAACCCGATACTGTAATAACTAATCGCCGCGACAGATAACCCTTCAACAGCGTGTTGCATTTTTAACTGTATCTGTGAGCGTCTATCCATCGATGTTAGTAACAACTGGTTTTGTTCTTGAATAGAAAGCTCTACTTTAGTACGCATCATATCTGACACTCTGTCGATACGCTTGGATAAATTTTCTAAGCGCTCACTGACCGCTCGAGCGGTATTGACTGCAGGAGTCAATCGCCTAGTTATAAATTCTGTTAAACTTAAGTGCCCAGACACCTCATTTTCTCGTAACTCTAGCAATCTTTGAATAACTAAATCATAGTAGGCAAACGTGGCGGAATAACGAAAGGCTGTCCGCGTGCGTACCGCTTCAACTTGCGCAGCCATTTTTGTCAGCTGTGTCAATATATCCTGCTCAGAAAAACCGTCTTCACAGGCCAGTTGATTCGTTAAAGTGACCAATTGGCTATCTAGCACCGTTAACGTACTGGAGTTTTCACGGGCCAAGGGCAATGCCATTAATGTCAGCATTCTATAAGTTTCTATTTCTATTAAACGCTGCGTCAGTCGCCCAATTTGTGAGTCACTCATATTGGCATTACCAATGAGAAAGCGACCAAAACCATCAGAGTGCTGTTTAAATGAAGTCCACACCCGCGCATCACCATTTTGCGGGCTACTCCCCACCAAGCGTAGCCCTTCAAAGCATTGCTTCGCTTTAGGGATAAGTTCTATATCAGTATCATCAATACACTGTAGTGCCAGGTGAAAATTTGCCACTACCATGCCCGGCAAAGCTTCCAGCCAGCCTTGCGGCAAGGGTGTTAAACCGGTCTTTTCAAATGGTGCACTGCCATTTACTTCCATATTGATAAACGTGAACGCGGTGAACTCCATGTGCACTTCACGACGCACTCTAAAACGGGCTGTCTCAAACTGTAAATTACTGCTATCTAGCTGCGGAACGCTCTGTTCAAAAAAGCCAAATAATTGCTGTAAATGTTTAAACTGCTGCTCTTTTTGTGCCTCATCACTGAGCAATACAAAGTGCGTAATATGTGCTGGACAAGAAATTACATGATAGGGGCGTGAGTGCATCTCTTGATACAGTGATTCAAGTAATGGATGGTACTCTATCCCTGATATTTGCTGATTTTGACTCAAAGCTCTGTCCTTCATTACATTCTATTAACGTTTCTTTAGATGGTAACTGTCTTTTCTATTCACTCATTTTAGCGGTCATAATAGGCTCTTGTGACAGATCAAAACTCATCAAGTTGGCCTGTAGCTCAAACCATTGCGCGAATAAATCAAAGCTTAATGAAGGCCAATAGTCGGCGTATTCATCCCAAGCTGACAACTCATTTTCAAACATCTTTTGCCAGTGCATAAGTAATAGCTGATCAAAGTCTTCCTCTTGTACCACTTCATCGATCAAGTAAACACTACCGGCCTCTCTCAACTGCTCAAGAGAAAGTAATTCATACCCTTCTTCTTCGCTAACTTTCCCCTCTAAACTAGCGACCCACTGAGCAAAAGGTGCTTTAGCGAGCAAGGTAAAGCTGGATCTGTTGATTAACTTCATTGGTGAGTTTTCTCTTATTTTAGATATCAGAACATTATTGCCGTTTTCTATAGAATATTAAATAGTTAATGAATTGTGATTAGCGAAATGCTACATTCGCGCAGCTAGCTAGTTCCATCCATAAACAGTCGCATACTGCGAACGTCTCACTCATTCAATCTGAACATCACTAGATTTAGTAGTTTGGAATAACCAAACGCCCATATCTAGTAGTCCTCATCTTGAACGATTGAATCGCTCTCGCTACGGCCATGATTCTGGATGAAAACTCGTTACACTCTAATCTAGATTCAACAAAGTTCTAAAAACTAATGAAAATACCGATATTAAAGTCACTGGAAACGCACCAGCAATGGCGCTCTTTTAGTGCTCTAGAAACGCCTTATGCCTATATTGGGACACCGTTAGCTCTGGTTGATTTTCAAACCAGTTTCCTGATGGTGACAGATATTAAAAAGAATTTACGCGATGGTAGATCCGCTAAGAAATACAGTATTGGCGCAAAACAAAGTGATGAGGCTGCTTGGGCATTAGTTGAAAGCTGCCAATGGAGCTTAAAAACACTATTAGGGAAGTTAAGCCGCTTAGATTTCAATAGCAATGTGCGAGATAACAATACGTTAAATGTGCATTCTGACCTCACTTTACGACAGTTTTTCTCGAAAGATAAATGCATTATTTCGCCGCTACTGCTAGCGCAGCTAACGCCTCTGCAGAAACCGCCTAAAGCCTGGTATTTGAACGATGTCAAAAGACTGTTAAGTACCGATCAATACAGCGATATTAAATGGCTGTCTAAAGATCCTCATCTGAACAGTATTAAAGCAGTACTTATGCAATTGATCAGTCACCCTGAAGGTTGGCGTGTTGATATGCAAAAAGAAAAAATTGTACTGAGCAGAAATAATGCCTTTATTTTACGCTTCTCACCAGACATTCGCGTAAAAAAACAGCCGTTTAACTTACTGCAACACATCTAAGTAAGCAGAAACACGCGATCTTTGCCCCTTCATTGACTTCAATCAACACCCGTTTTTTTTATCCTTTTATACTCACTTCATATAATAGCCTTGATGATTTAGATCTGCGCATAACGGCGGCAATTTAGCTAAATCATCTTAATTTATGACATAAATATTTGGAGTGAGCTTGAAGCCTCTAGAAAACTCTCAACCGGTCAGTTGGAACAGCGAATTAATTAAACGCCATGATATCGCTGGCCCTAGGTATACTTCTTACCCTACGGCACTACAATTTGATAATACCATTGGCGCCAACAGCTTCTTGAACAAAGCTAAAAGCTCACTCGATGTTAGCCAACCATTATCTTTGTATTTTCATATCCCTTTTTGTGCTCACGTTTGTTACTACTGTGCCTGTAACAAAGTCATCACAGCACAACGCGAAAGATCAGAGCCCTATTTGCAAACTCTCTATCGTGAAATGCAAACGATGGCTGACCACTACAGCCAAGATAGGCAAGTCAATCAACTCCACTGGGGCGGCGGTACGCCCACTTTTTTGAGCGATGTACAAATTGCCCAATTAATGCAAAAAACGCGTCAATTATTTAACCTTAAAGATGATGACAGCGGGGATTATTCTATTGAAATAGACCCTCGAGAATGCTCAGAACAAACACTGAAGGTGTTACGTGAAGCTGGATTTAACCGCATTAGTATAGGCGTGCAAGATGTGCAGCACAAAGTGCAAAAAGCCGTCAATAGAATACAGTCCACACAGCAGTGTGCTCAGCTTATCAAACAGGCAAGAGAACTCGGTTTTAAATCGATCAATATCGACTTGATCTATGGCTTACCGCATCAAAGCGTGCAGTCTTTTGGTGACACTTTAACGCAAGTCATCGCTATGTCACCGGATCGACTATCTGTTTTTAACTACGCACACATGCCCGACCGCTTTAGACCACAACGCCATATCAATAACAGCGATTTACCAAGCCCGGTCGAAAAACTCAATATTCAACAGCAAAGTATCATCCAGTTAAATGCAGCGGGGTATCAATATATCGGCATGGACCACTTTGCAAAACCCGATGACGAGTTAGCTAAAGCACAGCGTAATGGCCAGTTGCATCGTAATTTTCAGGGTTATACAACCCACAGTGATTGTGATTTAATCGCGATGGGCGTCTCATCTATTAGTCAAATTGGTGATACCTATTACCAAAATGCCCACGATTTAGCGCAATATACAACACTGATTGAGACAGACCAAACCGCCATTGTTCGCGGCGTAAGCTTATCGACTGACGATAAGATAAGACGCGACCTTATTACTCAATTGATCTGCCATTTCAGCCTGGATATCAAAGCCTTTAGCCAGAAACACAATATAGATTTTTATCAGTACTTCGCCACAGAACGCGAGCAATTAATGCTCTTGGCAACTGATAAACTGCTCAGCTTTGATGAAGAAGAGCTAACAATATCAGCGGCTGGGCGCATATTAGTACGCAGAGTATGCATGGTGTTTGATGCATATCGCGTGCTGCAAAACCAACAGCAAAAGTTTTCGCGGATTATTTAGTAACTTGCATATAAAACTTAAGCCTGAATCCGTGATTTAAAGTGAAGACAAAGTGTAAGATATTGGTTTTACAGTGGAATAGAAATGTCTTATGCACCCTTAGGTTCAGTGGGTATTTTTCTAACCTCTGTGGAATCAAGAGCTTGCGCTATGTGGTACTGTGAAGTCACTGATTCAGGTTAAACACTTGGCGGCAACCTATTACGCATAACAGGGTCTGCCGCCATTTGTGCAAATATCCACTGTTCAAATATTTGCACGTTTTGCTGCGCCTGATTCGCTTTGGGATAGACCAAAAAGTAGTGCCTTAAGCTTGGCACACTTATCTTAAATAGATTAACCAGTTTGCCCTGCGCTAACTCTTGGCTAATTAATACCGGGTCAATCAATGCCACACCAGCACCTGCCAAACAAGCATCCAGAATTTGAGCGGTGTTTTGAAAATCAAAATTCGTGCTGGGCTCTTGATATTTTACATTCTGAGCATTGAACCATTCTCGCCACTCACTCAATACTTTGGCATTGATTAATAAAGGAAAATTAAGTACGTCTGCTATTTTATCTAAGCTCATTGTCAAATTTGGGTGACAAACAGCCGCCAGCTGCTCCGTACATAGCTGCCTGACATGCATACCTGACCAAGGCCCAGTGCCACGCCTAATAACAAAATCTAGCCCCTCTTGTTTGAAATCCGAGGCATCAGTACTGGTTTGCATTTTTAACTGCCAGAGCGGGTGCATTTGTCGAAAATTTTCCAGCTTGGGTAATAACCAACGGGTTGCAAAAAAAGGCACTACGGACATTTTAATGACGCTCTCTGGCGCACTTTCATCTTGTAGCAGCGAGCGCGTGGCATTTATCAGCGTCTCTATCCCCACCTTGACCTGCGGGTAATAGCGCTCTCCCGCTGGGGAAAGTATCACTTGACGGTCTAAGCGCAGAAAAAGCGCGACTCCTAATCGCTCTTCTAACTGTCTTATTTGATGGCTCACCGCCGATGGCGATACAAATAGCTCACTGGCCGCCAGTGAAAAGCTTTTCAACCTTGCTGCACTTTCAAAGGTGCGTAAGCTATTTAAGGAAGGTAAAGACATGTTGAATCCGACATAAATACAAAGCCTGAGTATACATGAGTATTTACTCAACTGTAGACTGAAAAGAAGTCTTTTGTCTGCTTCAGTTTTTATATCTATGATGTAGCCATCAAAATAGCTTTCTAAATAACATTGAGGACACACGCACATGAATATTACCGGAAATATCTTAATCAATGGTCAATGGGAAAAAGGTAATGATTCGAGCTTTAACGCTGCCAATCCAGCGACAGGTGAAAGCTCTACAACTCACTTCACCAATGCTGATCTTGCGCAAGTTGATAGTGCTGTCGAAATTGCGGCACAAGCCTTTGATAGTTATTCACAATACAGCGATGCACAAAAAGCCATTTTCTTACGTACTATCGCTCAAGAGCTAGAGACAATCCGCCCTGCTATCGTTGAACATGCAACTTGGGAAACGGCACTACCTGACATACGCATCAATGGCGAACTCGGCAGAACAATTGGCCAGCTCAATATGTTTGCAGCGCTACTTGAAAAAGGTGATTGGAAGCGCCCAGTGATCGATCTAGCACAACCTGAACGCGCACCTTTACCTAAGCCTGACCTACGTCTTACACAAGTGCCTCTTGGTCCAGTAGTGGTTTTCTCAGCGAGTAACTTCCCACTCGCTTTCTCGGTCGCAGGTGGTGATACCGCATCGGCACTTGCAGCTGGTTGTCCTGTTATTGTTAAAACCCATGGCGCGCACCCTGCTACATCAGAGCTTGTCGCCGGTGCTATTTTAAGCGCCATTGCAAAATGTAATGTGCCTAAAGGCGTTTTTGCGATGCTTCACGGCAGTGGCCGTACCATTGGCACTGCGCTCGTTAAACACCCAAAGGTCAAGGCAGTTGGCTTTACTGGTTCTATCGCAGGTGGACGCGCACTCTACGATGTAGCCGTTTCTCGTCCTGAACCTATCCCATTCTTCGGTGAACTAGGTTCAACTAACCCTGTGTATTTGTTAGCGCAATCGCTTGAAGAAAACGCCGAGAACATTGCTGAATCTTTCCTAGCATCGTTAATGATGGGTGTTGGCCAATTCTGTACTAGCCCTGGTATGTTAATCGCCATAAAAGGCTCGGCCATGGATAGATTGCTTGCCACACTGGCTGAAAAAGTTCCTACTTTAGGTGCTGGCAGCTTATTAACGGCAGGTATTTGTGATAGCTATAACAAGCTCTGTGCGCAGCGCACCCAACTTACCAGCCTTAAAACAATCGCCAAGGGCACCTCTGGAAACAGCACTGCCAGTCAGGCACAAGTTGCACTGTTCAGTGTCGATGCAAGTGATTATCTAGCCAACGCCGAATTAGAAGAAGAAGTCTTTGGCCCATCAACGTTAGTCATCAGCTGTGATGATGAAGCGCAAATGATGGCAGTAGCTGCGAGCATGAAAGGTCACTTAACGGCCGCTATATTTGCTGTAGATGCGGATCAAGCGGCCGCTGCAACACTACTGCCTATTTTGCAACAGCGTATCGGGCGTGTATTGTTTGACGGTTATGGTACAGGGGTCGAACTCAGCTCAGCTATGTCACATGGGGGGCCTTACCCAAGTAGTTCAGCATCACAAACAACATCTGTCGGCACCCGTGCCATTGAGCGTTTTACTCGCCCTCTTTGCTACCAAAATACACCTGATGCACTGTTACCCCCTGAGCTTAAAAATGCAAATCCAAACGGCATTATGCGCTTAATCAATGACCAGTGGTCAGACCAAGCGATCAGTTAATCTCATGTAACTTGAGATTAAAAAACCGTTTTATGTAACACATGAGGAAGACCAATGAGTGCATTTCTTATCGTAGATACCAAAATCACAGATTTTGATGCCTACGAAGAATATAAAAAACTTGCCAGACCCATGGCTGAAAAATATGGCGGTGTTTATAGAGCGAGAGGAGGAAATGTCGAAATCATGGAAGCAGAACTCTGGACCCCGACGCGCATCGTGATCGTCGAATTT